>Ga0265293_10008695_pt1 | contig 14937 bp, 20 predicted proteins | sample Munlanlewell138R_FD_192505 | JGI IMG/M metagenome (GOLD analysis project Ga0265293, IMG submission 192505) | Leachate microbial communities from a municipal landfill in Southern Ontario, Canada - Leachate well 138R | ecosystem: Engineered > Solid waste > Landfill > Unclassified | place: Canada...
TCTTCAATATGACCGGAGCAACCTCGAAGAGCTTTTCTAGAAGAAGATTTTCTGGTTCCTACTAAACGAGTATCGAATCAGTAATGTGTATTGTTTTCTGCTAGTTTAACGCTGCATTAAGGGGCAAGCAACGCTAACAGCTGCACTAAAACTAATCAGCCGTAACCTCAAATACCAACCAAACCAAAAATGCCACGCGTTGATTGTCCCTCTTAAATGCTTTGTTAGCTATTTGATAAATGAATTACTTGCCTCATACGTCGCTTCCATTTTATTAGAGTAAGACTTTAATTCAGACAAATAATGTGAAATGTTTTTTGATCCATCTTTACCTGCAATATAGTTTATCGTTGTTTCATCAATGGTTAGAACAAAGTTTGGGTGAAACTCTGACTGATAGGTAACTTTAGTAGTTAAATTAATCGTTGCATCTTTAGACCAAGTTACAGTGTCGATTGATAATGGCTCTTCTTTATTTTTCTCTCTACTCTTATTAACCTCATCAATAGTATTCTTGAGGTCTTCATAAGCAGAAGAGTAAAGGTTTTTAGTGTTTGCATAAACTGAGGTGGATGCACGATCATCACCAACAAATGTGACTTTGTAAGTTGAACTCAGTGTTTCACGATAGACTTCGCCAAGTCTAATTTTTCCAGAAGTTAATTCTATAACATTGCCGAACTGCTTAAAGTTATTAATTTGCTCTAAGCCTAGTAACCCTGACGCTACGACAATAGACGCGCCCAATACCAACATTCGTTTCATATTTTTACCTTATTATGTGTATCAATTTTAACTGAAATAGCTAACGCCTGTCGTGACCGGAAAAACGAGACGGGCGCGGGTGTTGCGCAAGCAAGACCCGTGATCCGGCCGATTTTTCCGCGTCTACGCGATTGTTATGGCTCTTATTCATTAATTCTTGTCCTCCGCGAAACTCTCATTGCAACACGATCTCTGAGGCCAAACACATCAAATTCTTTGATTGCGTCCGTGCACCAACAATCAAAGTATCTCCGTAACATCAAACACGCAAAACAAACTTTACAACGAAAACAATCGTCTGTCCAGGGACAATCTTTCCCACGCGTCGCCTCCAGCCGCCTTGTTCGGCTCCCCTCAGTCCGTTCTTTTGTCTCTAATGATCTTGTGTGTTCCGTCAGGATTAATGATCTCAATCACGACCGGGTCACGTTTGCCGCGGAGGGCGTCGCAGAGTCGGGTGTGCAATTCCTCGAAAGTGATGTTTGCATACTCCTCGCCGGTGAGGACCAAAAGGGGGTTCACATACTCTTGTCCACTTCGCGTGGTCCCCTTCTTCGAGTATTCGGTGATGAAGACGACCGCGCGCATGAAGGGGGCATCCCAATTCTCGTCGGTCTCTACCGGCGGCGGAAGAAACTCAGCGTATGGGTCGCCATCCTCATACCCTTTACCCGGAGTGGGGGTGCCGATGTGGGCAGGGACGCCTTGAGCAGTGACTTTAATCCAGTCACACCCCAAGTATTCATCGCCTTCCTTGGGAAATTTTAGCTTCCACAATGTCGCGAAAATGCTCATGTTCTTTCTCCGAACGCATATCGTGAGCGGAAATGGTTGGCGCGCTCATTATGCCTCTCCACTGATTATCTTTGCCATTTCGATTGCAAATTTCGGCATGGTCTTCATGTCAATGGCACCAAATGCCTCAGTCCAACTTATGACTTTGTGCGTTTCACTTTTTTCCTTCTTGAACACAAGAAACATAAAATCTGTTTTTACTCCCAATAAATCCTCCATCATATAGTTCTGTAATTCCATCTGACCGACATACCTGATCCTTCTACGCTTAAAAATTTCTTTTTCCTTATTTGTTGCTGGATACAAAGCCTCCCTCGATTCGTATTTTGCTTCTATGCAAATAGACCGAGCCTTATCGAGATGAATAACAATGTATGGCTTGATGTTGAATGACCACTTAAACATACATATCTTGTAAGTGTTCACGTGGTGGCACTCCCACATGACAAGATTTTTGCGTAAGCACTCGACTGTTCGAAATTTTTGGGTTTTTCGACAGTTAAATGCGCGAAGTGTTTTTGCTGCTTTATGCAGCGTGATTCAAGCTCAGTTTTGGCGGCGCTAGGCCCGCTCGAAAATTTTTGAGCATGGTTTCGAGAAAATCCATTACATTCCGGCCCTGTTGGGCAAGAGAAGTCGTAATTGTCATTAATCTCTGAGCGAAAGTCAGGCCGTTGAGCGATTTGTTGCCCTGTGAAATCTTTCGCCAGATTACCTGCTTTCGCAAGGCTCTTTCGGCTCGATTGTTGGTTGGTTCGACTTTTTCCGGGTATTTTGCGAACGACCAGACCGCTGCCCACTTCTTTTTGAGACTTTTGCAAAGAGCGACCATAAATCGGTCTTTCGATTGAAGCCCGCATTTCACAAGAATCTTGAACCGGCTGCGTATCGGTCTGACCGACAGATTCAGCTGTTTTTGTGAAATTTGCCCAAGGCGGTAAGCCTTCCAGATCTTCATAGCATTTTTCAACTCTCTGACGCCCCAGGCACCAAGTTTTTTGGCCCCGAGATCCCTGTCGTGAACCTTTTGAAAATCGCGAATCAAATGACTCAGACAAAGCTGGCGCATCTGAAGAGGATATATAGAATAGCTTCCCCACCGATCTGAAGTCAGGAAGCCTGAATAATTCCCAAGAAGATGTTTTAATGCTTTGCTGCTGCGACTCAACGAAAGTTGAAACAGGCTCAGGTTTTCTGAAGTAGCGACCCATAGCCATGGCCGAATTCCGGGATGGAACCATCCTGTCTCGTCGGACCAGATTGAAGAAGCCTTCTGAATCTGATCGCGAGCTTCCCGATAAACAGAAGCTGCGGCACAAGAAGTGCCTGTTTCGACATTTACGATAGTTCCTTCGGATATTTGCCCTGTTGAGCCAAAAAGCAGGAGCAGCAGCTCCTGAATCTGTTGCACGCTCATATGAAATTTTGGCCGCAAAGTGCTTATGAAAGCCGCCAGTTTTAAGCCAACCAGACGCGAAGAATACTCGCTCGGAATACAGGCAGTGGTATTGGCCTGGCAATGAGGGCAAGTCACAACATGGCGATGAAATTCGCGTACTACCAGCGGGATTTCTTCGGGAAGATCCAATTGCTGACTGACACGATCGCCTGTGGGCGAGACCTTGCTTATATCTTGACCACAGCGGCAGCAGGTGTCCGGCTGAAGCGTAATAAACTGAGTCACTTTCTCTGGTGGAAGCATTTTCCGCGCCACACCCGGCCGATGTTTTCGGCCTTTGCTTTTGGCCCGGGAGGGAAATCGCCCAGAATTTGATTGAGGAGGGTCGGAAGATGGCGGTTTGTGGCTGTTGCTGGAGTTGGAATTCAAACGGGATAAAAGTTCCCGCACAAGAAGTTCGAGCTCCTGGTTGCGCTTTTCCAACTCCATACAGCGCTGTTCCAGCTCGGCTACCCGCTTTTCCAGTCGTTTGCAGTTTTCGCAATTTGTGCTCACAACTCCATTATAATTTTCTGGCAAAAATGTACAAGACCCAGTTAAAATTCAACCACGTGAACAGTTACCATATCTTTAAAAAATCATCGTTATCGGGGAAGTGCTGGTTGTACTTCAAGATTGACCATTTGCCCGGATTTTGAATAAAGCCTGACGATGCTTTGCCTCCAATCCCGAATATCGTATTTATCTCAATTGGTGACTTTGACAGTATCTCTTCAATGTTATTGATCTGGAGCTTTTTTCTTATAATGTTCCTTCTTGTTTCTTCGTCGGTTATATGATTCCACATATCGCGCAGGTATGCATACTCAAAATATATCCCGAATTCTGGCCCGATGCTCGATTCAACACCACAATGCTTAAGAAACTTTTCTGCATTTTCTGGTTTGCTTAAAGCGGCAAAGAAAATAGCAGCATAATTTCTTTCTTCCATATTTATTTCATAATAATTTGGCGATATGCCTGCAATTTGCCTGATGTTCATTTGTTTTATTCCTTTCAAGTGACCGGAAATGAGAGACGTGCGCGGGTGTTGCGCAAGCAAGACCCGTGATCCGCCAGCATTTTCCGCGTCGATGCACTGGTTAGACGATTCATTTATATTTCTTTAATTCAAGAAGAGATTTCTTCGAAAAGGAATTGGTAAACGGAACATCTTGAACGATTTGTAGGACTTCGTGCCATGAGACTCCATTTTCCGGAGCCAATTCTAAACAGGCAAGCGATGCTTTATAGTCTTTGAAATAAGGAATCAATAATTGCATTAAATGTACAATCTTCTTCTGAATTTCATATTGGTTATAGCCATAATCATTTCTGCCTTCAGAGGATTCAAGCTTCACCTCAATAATTAACAATTCATTATTCGAAAGAACCATAAAATCAGGCTTTGCATTAAAACACCATCTGACTTTGAGCAGGTTATTGGACGAGTCAATTTCTTTTAACTTATTTACTGCCCATCGACCAGGACTCCATAGTTTTGATTCAAAAGGTTTTTTTGTCCAAAACACTTGATGCTTAATCAGGTCGTCATAATTTAATCCGCTGTCAGCGAAGATAGCTTTTAAAACGTTAACCCTCTTTTCATGGGTCTCTGAAGAATATAAAATGCTATCGCCAAGATCAGCCCAATAATCTCGAAGAGCAGCTACTTCAAAATATATTTCAAAGGACTCCGGATCAAGATTCAGGTTGAATTTGGAGTTCAGTAACTTGAAAAATGAATTTGTGAAAGCCATGTTGTTTATTATTTCAGCACCGAGTAGAAAGCAAAAATGTCGCTCTTCTCTATTTACTTTGAAATATGGCAGTTGGCTAAACATTGATCCTCCTTATTGTTGTCTACCACGTAGGTATGCATACTCAAAATAGATTCCGAATTCTGGCCCGATGCCAGATTCAACGCCACAATACTTAAGAAACTTTTCTGTGTGGACTTTGCTGTTCCAGAGACTTTATAACGAATATCGTTTCGACTGTTACGCCGGCGGGATTTCTGCATACCCCAACACATGTATTCTGCGGTGATTCTTTCGGAAGAGACTCCTCAGCCGGGAACGCAGACCGGTATTTGTTGCGTCAGATTAGAAGCCAATCTACAAGCCTGCAGAAATTTCCCGAAAACGAATTCTGTTTTTTCCATATCCTTCTCCTTTTAGCTGTTTATGCGCCCGCAAACCGGAGACAAATCGTGGCAGTGTTAAACCTTACCGAGCAGATCAATAACTCTCAAAAGCTCATTCTCTGTTGTCAAATTAACCATTATCAGGTGATCAAAGCAGTTGTTCTCTTTCAAAACCTTAATCTCGTATTGCAATGGTGAGTCTTCGAGCCAAAAGAACTTAGAGCCGAAGTCAATAGCTTCGGTTTTTAAAGTATCCCAGTTAGTAGCCTTTATTGATGAAAGCTTTACCAGAGTCTCTTTTGTCATATATGGCTGCAGTCGCCTGATCGCTGTGCGGTTGTCTCCTTTGCAATGTGTTGTCAGCCAGTAGCAATCGAAGTTTTCAATTATGAAGTCTATAAATGCCACTGCGTTGTCTGCCAGTCGGGTGTCTCTAGCAGTAAGTAGTACACCGTCAATATCAATGTAAAGTCTGGGCTGCGTCTTCATTTTAATACCTCGCATACAGGTCTGTTAATAAACTCTTATCTTCTCGAATGTCTTTTCAGAACAATTATCTATTCATCATCCCAGTCGAGTTCACTGGGGTTTTCGTAGTGTTGATCGGTTTTGAGAACTACCGGCGCCTTATCTGGGATATTGCAGTGACGTCGAATAGCTTTAATAGCGGATTTACTTGCAACAATACTGGCTGATGAAATTATAACGAACTCGGCGGTAGTCAGATCATACAATACGCGCCCACGCGGAATGTATTCATATTCTTCATCAGCAAAATCAGAGCAGGCGCGTTGAATTTCAGGCCAATAATCATAGTGGTTCGAATGCGGGCCAAGAATATTGCCATAGATGTCTGCGGCAGTCAGTTCGAAAAAATCTCCAAGCACCTTTTTATTGTGATACCAGAAAATTCCAACCAGTGGTGTTTTTTTGAGAACAGCATACTTTTTAAGAGCTTCTTGGAATAGGTCTTTCATTAAGAAAACCTCTCAACAAAATATCTGCTGGTTAAATAGTTCCGCAATTCTTCATTTTCGATTGCTGGAATTGATTGATCCCAGTATCCAGACAAAAATTTGCTCTTTTCATCTTCAGCAAGCAATTCGCGCCATACGTTATGAAAATCCATATCAGAAAATCTGCTCAGACCAGGACTCAGCTCAAGGTACTTTGGGTAAAGCCTGTTTATTTTATCATTAGCAGAGTGCGATAGATGAAGGATTCTATAGTCGCTCACAGAAAGATCGCCAACCATTATCGGTGTTGTGGTTTTCGCGAGCAGAGTCATTCGCATTAGCTGATACAGATGATCTGGCGAAAAATCCGCCAGACTAAGCGCAGAAGCTGGTTGGCCAGGCTGGAACTCCTCTGAGAAAGCAAACGGAAGGGCGTTTCTTTTTCTTAAGCCTGCCAGTACAGTTGAATATCGTCTTAAACGCTCTATTCCCTTGCCGCCGGAAAACTTCCCAAGAAACAGTTCTCGACTGCTTCCCTCGGTAAATTTCCACTCAATGAATATCTGGCAGATCTTTCCTGCAATTTTGCCTAAAACATACGCATCGATGCTGGTTCGGTTTTGCCCACGGCCCCCGCCAATCTCTAGTAACGGGGAAGTCTGCGGGCCAACCCATTCAAAAACAGCATAGCCTGTGTCGTTGTAGAGTCTTCCATCGACCTCGGCCGGGGCAGGAAATGGCAGAACTTCTTCAAGCTGCAGATTGAATGAGTTGAGGTAACTCATCAATCCTTTCGGATCATTAGAGAGCGCGCCAATTAGGTTTAAACATGCAGCAGAGCTGCTGAGCGGGTTGCGATTCGTTTCTTCGTGAAGCTTGACCGAACGGTCAATTCTGGCGAAAACAGATTTGTCAAAAATCAGGCGATCTGAGAACTTCTTCTGAAAATCTATGGACAGCTTATTCATGATAACTGAATTCTCCTCTTATTTCTTTTCAAATTAAAACCGGCAATTGCTTGGCCCTGGCAAAGAAGACTTTTGCGCTTTCGCTGGAAGAGTTATACAGCGGCACCGGGATAAAAGATTCATCGATTGGATAGTGCGGCAAATCCACTCTTTCCTTGAAAACCGATGCTTGCTCATCAATCACATTCACTCCTGATCATCTTTGTTGTATCCATAATTCAGCCCCCCTTCTATTTAAAGATATAACACTTCTTGTATTCATTCGTCAAGAGTATTACTTAAGAAAACAAACTACTCATTGCAATTCAAGCTTGGACGTGCTAGAATTGAGCCATGGGAAACAAAACTGCAAAAAAAAGAAAACCCTTCGATCCTGACGAATTGAATGAGCTTTTCGGATTAACAGTAGTAAAAACGGTGCGCATACCGACAGAGCTTTGCCAGCAGGTTGAAAGTTGGGCGAAAAAGACCGGATCAAACTTTAACGACACCGTCATAACAGCCCTTCGAGCACATATAGGGTTGCCATCGGAAGCAGGCGTATTGTTTATTCATAGGATTTTTGACTGGGTTGTAAAAACATACAAGAAAAGCGAGTTCCCCGAAAATGTTACTCATAAAGCTTTTCAGCATATTCAGAATACACCGGAGCTGCTGAAAGAATACCAGCAAATCACTATGCAACGCGAAAACAAGGAAATCATCAACAGAAGAATTGGCAAAATGGTTAAACAAGCGTTAGATGCAGTGGTTGTAGGCCGGTCTTTGCCGCTTGGCAAAGAGGAACTAATAACAACCTACGCTTTGCTTAGGCCAAAAACTTAGTTATTAACCGGTCACCTCAATGAAGGCTTCATTTGCTCTCAAGCCGATTTGTCGTCGTTGCAATATCTCCGATAATTTTTTGGTGACCCTGAAAACCGGTCAGCACTATGAAAAGTCGAACGGCCTCAACTGGTATGACGAATGAAACTCAGAAGTTCTGAGATTGCCTGAGTGTTTGTGAAGAAACACTCCTGAAATATGATTCAAAAAGAATCTAAATATAACAACTGGAGGAAGCAATGAAAAAGAAAGCATTCGTTGTCCTGGAGATGGATGATGTCTTTAAAGCGCTGAAAGCAGGCAATTACCATGAAATCAAAGAATGGTCAGGCAATCTTGAAAACCTTGAAAAAGATGCATGTAACGTTGCTTCTACAATCAAATCAAATACCTGCATCCTTGAGATTATCTGCAACCCTTCTGCAGGCTTCTCGCTCGGAGATGAAATTGTTCAGCGGCTGAATCTTACCGATTTTGCTTCAATCAATCTTGCGATAAGCACTTCTGAAGAGCTAGAAAGCACAGAAATCTTTCTGCAGATAATCTACATTGGTGAAAAATAGTGTAAGTGGGAGACGTTCCAGGTCTTGCACAAGTAAGACCCGTGAACGGCCTCATTTTTCGCGTAGCCGCATTCGTTAGACTGACTCTTGCGTCATTTGACAACTTTTACTCCCATTGTTGAACTCATAATAATAGGTTGTTATTGGATTTTTTGATCTTAATAAATTTTCTCCAGCCGTCTTTAAAAGACTAGAATCCAGAAGAGGATGCTTGGAGCCATTGCCTAGCAAAAAACACCCCTTTACTATTGATTTTTCAGGGATTAGCGGATTAGAGGCGGTTTCCATTATTCTCCCCAGTGAAATGTCTTCAACAAAGTAACAATAAAAGAGCAATTCAGATAAATGTCCAACCCCTCTATTGTTTGGCTTTTTCAGTTCAATAACGGAAACATTGTTTTCAGATTTGAGAATTAAGTCAATAGCGCTTTTTTTTGCCGGAAAGAGATTATTTCCCTTGGCTACTTGATCTTGAAATAAACCCACCGGAAGCTGTCTATGTATGCTTTGAAAAGAGGTCAACGACTTAAGAAAATTAGGGTTGTGAAAAAAGAATAATTCAAGGTCATCTTCAGAAGATAAAATGGGGGGGGACTGTCTGGAATTTCTTAGGTCACTATCTCCGAAGTTTACAAAAAGAGATTTGCTATAAGAAACAAATGGTGCCTGGGAAAATCTTTCTTTTAGGGACTCAGAAAAAGAGAATGAAGGAAGCTGTCGCAAGCGGGCTAATCTGTAAACTAGGCGGTTGAAATGTCGCAATTGGGCTGGTGTTTCCGTGCCAGACGGCATGGCAATGGAAATTTCAATTTTGTAGTTTAGCCAGCGATTTAACACTAAGGCCCATGCATCAATTGCGTTTTCATCATGCTGCATGTTCTGAAATGGTCCAGGTAGCGGGCTGTGAAGGCGCAATGTATTCTTATCGATAAGTGCGACTTCATACTTTGAAGGAAAAGAGATACGCCGGTTCTTTGTTCCAGTTTCTTGTTCAAAGGCTCTTCTAAGTTTATTTGCCATTTCTCTGGGTTCAATAATCATATTACCTCCAAGTGAATCAGTTTAACGCCAGTGTCGTGACCGGAAATGAGAGACAGGCGCGGGACTTGCGCATGCAAAGCCCGTGAACGGCATCATTCCCTCATCTCTAAGCGATACTCTCATTGCAAGCCGATCTCTGAGACCAAACACATCAAATTCTTCGCTTGCGTCCGTGCACCAAAAATCAAAGCATCTCCGTCACATCAAACAAGCCAAACAAACTTTACAACGAAAACAATCGCGTGTCCAAGAGCAATCTTTCGCCATCGTCACCTGGTTCTACCATTACGGATTTGTTTGGTATTTTTTTTGTCCTGTATTTTTGTCCGGTTGTATTTAATTCTTCAATTCTTAATTCTTCATTTGCGATAACGACTGTCGTGACCGGAAAAACGAGACGGGCGCGGGTGTTGCGCAAGCAAGACCCGTGATCCGGCCGGTTTTTCCGTGTCGACGCACTTGTTATGCCGTTAAAACAAACATAAATCTGGATCATCTGCGCCTGCATCAACATTAAACATGTTCTCACAAAAATATTTTCTAATTTTCTCCTTTTTTTTCTCCGAAAAAGAGCCAAAAATACTCGGCTTAAGCACAATATTTTCACAATATTTTAGAATTGTCTTTGATACAAGGAATAACTTATAATGGCGTTCAGCTTGGACAATGGGTTCGATAAATGATTCCAACAACCCTGCATGTTCTTTCCGAAAAGAAAAGATAACGTACAGTCCTCCGTTTTGAGGAAAAACGTTTAATGTGAGAACCTTTGGATTATTTCGGTCGTTTTGGTATCGTAAATTATCCTGATATGAGTAGGCTGTGCTGACTGCAACTGTTGGGGGAATGTTCTCAACAAAAATGATTTTATGTTCTAATTTGGTGAAATCTGATTTATTATAATCCTGATCAAAAAGGAATTTAAACAAATAGAAAGAATATGATCCAGATATTGCCACAAGTGTCTTATCCATTGCAGCATCTTTTTTTGTTGGGTCAAATCTACCTAATTTGACTCCCTCTTCATACTGTTTTTGAATATCAACAGCAGTCTTCATTTGTGCATGAAGTTCACGAAGGACAGAGCGATATGATAACAAAAATAAATGTTCATGATTTAGGTGAGAAAAAGGCTGTGTGTCGATCGGACGAAATAATATTCCATCATGCGAATCACAAAGTCCAGTGAATGTTGTGGCTTTATTTCTACCAACTTTATCGAAAACAACTTTTGGTCCAGTATTAATGTCCAGAGATGCTTTTGGGATTATCACATGATCATTGTCGCAAAGAAGATCCAATACCGCCCCATTCTGAATTGAATGTGCTCTAATTGCATTTTTCGAACATTGCTCCTTTGGCCAAAAGCATCGGTCGAATTTTGAGTTAATTTGATTTACAGTCTTTCCAAAAAACTTCTTGTCTTCTTCAGTCAAATCAATCATCGTTTGTCTAAAACCCTTTTAATATTATTAGCATAACACTAGTCGTAAGCGCTTATTTTCCGCCTGGACGCAGTTTTTATGCGCTATATTCTTCAATTCGTATCTCTCTTTCTTTTTCTACAAAATACTTTTTAGAGATCAAGTTCCCTGAAGAGAATATCAAAGCTTCATTATTTAAATATTGAATTCTTGCATTAACTTCAAAATAATCAATGATTTTGTTCCCATCGGAGGTTTCATATTTCACTTGCAAAGTATCAGTTACTTCAAGCTTTTGGGGATGAAGATAATAAATAAAACATGCCAATGTCGATTTGCCAGGAGGTAAGATTGGAATTTCGACATTTTTTAAATTATTTTGTTTCTTCGTAAGGCCAATCCATCTTGTATTAATGTTGTATGCAGCTTGAACACTGGAGTTTTCAACTATGCACTTAACACTTATTGCACCCAATGGTTTAGAGTCCAGATACTCACATTCAACTGAAGTATAGAGCACTGGAACTTGCCCATTTCTAATCTGAAGTTTAAAATTGCTTTTTCTTGCCGAAGACCCCAGGTCCCGCTTTAGCATTTCTTTAATTTCAATGGAGTTCCGAAATATCGATATCCAGTTTGATTTCTCATTCAATTGATGCAATTTTCTATGTTTTTCAAGAAAAAGGAATATTTTAAAATCTTCTTTTTTAATCCATGCCAAATTCATTGATTGGGACTCTTGATTTCTTTTCCAAATTGTATAATCCGCTTCAAGCTTGTCTCTAATATAAAAGAAAATAGGTTTCTTGTTCTTGACAGCCTCATCATATTCAAGTTCGGTAGCAGAAACATCCGAAAAACCAGCATTTTTTAAAGATGGCCCATAGCGTTGGGACAAAATAAAAATTGCCACATCGGAAATCTTAATATTTTGTAAGCACGCTTCAATTGAATTTTCGAATTCCGGAATCTTGAAGCTTGATTCCCATATTTCAGACATTATGGGAGTAAACCCCATTTCTGTTAGAGTTTGAAAAACTTCCGATCTAATATCGATCAAGTCAAAAATGGTCGAGCTTACAAATACTTTAGTTTTCATTGCTTCTCCGCTTGGCGAACTTTTTGATGGAGTAGAGAATAACGATATGCACAGTAAACGCTTTTGGATTACTTTGATATTTATGTAAAACTGGTGTCCAAGATATATGCTATTTCTTTGCTATGACTTCTCAATAAAGAAACTGGTGCAGACAGAGTCATATAATTTCCTTTTTCAATCCGATGCTTCCCAAATTCACTGTAAGTAGTACATAAATCCTTGTATAGGAGGTTTCCATCAGCATCTCTAATCTCTTCTTCTTTCAAGGAGCCGTAATCTAAGCCATTTTTAATCATATAATTGGTGGCTTGTCCAAGATTATGAGTATGAACATTCCTAATTAAATAGCAGAAATGCAGGATATTAAATATTTGAGGCTCGATATACTTTAATAAATTTTCAATTTCTGGATTGATCTCTTTAATAACAGTTTGAAGAGCTATAGGTAATGAATTTTTCATCACTATTCCATTTGCTTTTTTTCGTGATTCTTCAGAACCATCCCATATTGTATCTGAAAGAAATCTTTCCAAAAACGCTTCAAAGTAGCTAAATATTGCTAAGAATTCTAGCCGGTGAAAATGTTCTCTAACAATATTTTCATCATTTCTTAGTGGCATTGCATTTCTGGATTCCAGAATTATTGATTCAATTTGTTGCCTTTCGTCGTCTGTAAACTCTTTTCCAGAAAATGGAACATGAGGCCGCACGCAATTATTACCCGGAAATCTGAAATAATGCCTTGGTATGTCAATAAGAAAATCATCTATTCCTTTGTTCTCATGACGAACGTCCTCAAAATTTAATAAGTTTTCAAATAAATTTATTGAGAGTTCTATGCGATTTACTTCTTTAGCAAAGACCGAATATGCCAAAGTATTCGCTTTATCAAATTTTATCCAATCTAAGTTTATTATGCCTAGAAATAATGCATTATTCAATTCACTTCTGCTGGATTTTTTTTCATATTTTTCTTTGAATTCAATAGGCATTTTTGACCAATTTAGTTGAGAGTTCATTTTTTATTCCTGCTAATGCAAGTCGTTGAATTTGTTATGCCGTTCATTATTTTAATAGCGTGAGTAACGCAGGGAGATAAGGTGCAACAACAGGCCCAAGAACCTGCATGTGATCTGAAAGTATCGCCATGAAGCTGCAATACCGATCTTTAAAGGAGGGATTATTTTGGTTTTTTTGCATGTCTTCAATTGAAACAGAAACTTTCTGAATTAAAGAATTTTCAGCTGGGGTGTTCTTTACTGCAGCCAAAAGCTCCTCGAATAATTTGTTATGCTCTGGGTTATTAACGGCTTCTTGTGAAAAATTTGAACTTCCAGTTGCAAGATTCTGCACGCTTCCAGTGACATATGTGTTGAAAATATGTTGAACTTTCTCTTGAGGAACTGGATTAGCCTTTATTGCAGCTTCTCCTGCGTCCGGATTTTCTGTTTCAATTTCTAATACGAAATTAAGAATTTTATTTCTTACAGCATCAATAGCAGCAATAATTGCCGTTTTGGGAATTACTTTCCAAGCTTGAGCGCAATTAAAATCCTGATAAATATCTTGCCCAACATGTGCTACAAGATCTGGACTCCATTGTTCCTGAAGGGTTCCTCCTTTTGAGTCTGAGACCAACGCTTCCAAAGCAGCAACCGATTCCAATAGCCAACAATGAGAAAGCTTCTCTCTAAATTCTTCTGGAATACAAGCCATTGGAATGTCGGCGAATTTAATGCCTGATTGAAATGGGCCAAAAAAATGCCCCTTAGAGTAAACATTAAATTTCCGATAAGAAGGCACTTCGTTTTTATCTTTATACCCGTTAAGCTCATTCTCAACCCAATTTTTAAATTCAGGGTTTCCAAGTCGAGCGGCGAGAACCTTACATTTTCTGAGGAGAGTTGCTAAATCGATTTTGGAATTGATTGCAGATTCTTGAATTTCTCGTAGAAAGGACACGAATAACCTCCTTAAATTCTTGGTCTGATATTTTTTTCAGCGGCATAACGCCCTGTTAAGGGGTGAGCAACGCAATACAAGAGCCGCCGCATACCGCCTTAAACACTAAAACCAACGCATAGTGAAAATGCCACGCGTTGCGAATCCCTCTTGAACAGTTTGTTAGCCCTGTGGTTGACTAGTACATATAACCTAGCCAATCAAAATGTCCAACACCCCACTGCTTATCTCTGAGTGGTTTCACATACAGTTCATCAAGATGCTCTACAGCAACTCCAAAGTTGGTGTGCTCGTGAAGCCTTAACCAAGACTGCATGCACTGAACTTGGTAAAAGCCGTTTGTAGAGTAGAAATCATGTAACTCAGATATAAGGATTATGAAATCCACATCTTTAGTTTCAGCAAATGCCGATAATTCTGACAACATAAAAGAGCCAATACCTTGCCCTCGATAACGTTCGTCAACACAAAAGTCGATTACGCCCAGAACCTTATGTATTTCCCCGCCGACACTAACAACGCGATAATCCAGTCCAAGATAGCCAACCAGCTGTTCACCTTGAAAATGAAGGGCACGCATATGAGGCAACTGCTTAAAGTAAGAACGACTTACTTGGCTATCTGGAAAAGCTTGATTTCTTAATGCTTCGATTGCCTTATGATGCAATTCTGAAACATCTATTTCTTGTACGATTTCCATATCGTTTCCTCGAAAAGGGCTAACAAGTTATTATACAGTTCCGGACATCATAACAGCATCCTGGGTGTGCTGTCAAATTCTGGGGGAAATCTTTTATTATCTAACTTGCTATCATGTAAAATGTTGAGACATCATTATCTTTATATGATGAAAAAAAATACCTGAGAAGATCGAGGAGATTTTTGGCCGACCTGATGACTTCGATGTCAAAAGCGGCGTGGTAAGAGCCAAAAGCAAAAAACACATTCCGGTCGT
>Ga0265293_10008696_pt1 | contig 14936 bp, 17 predicted proteins | sample Munlanlewell138R_FD_192505 | JGI IMG/M metagenome (GOLD analysis project Ga0265293, IMG submission 192505) | Leachate microbial communities from a municipal landfill in Southern Ontario, Canada - Leachate well 138R | ecosystem: Engineered > Solid waste > Landfill > Unclassified | place: Canada...
TCCTTTATCGTCGACTAATTTGGCTCTAACTGAGCTAAAATTACTATTCCAATTGATAAGTTTTGCTTGAGAACTAGCGCGAAAACTTTTGCCACAAGATAAGAAAAAAATAGCTTCTAAAATATTGGTTTTACCAGACCCATTAGGACCTAAAATCAAATTGAATTTAGGGTCAAATTCAAAAATTTTTTGATCGTAGGAGCGAAAGTTTTGTAAAAGAATTTTGGAAAGATACACTGATTGGATTATATCAAGACTAATGCTTGATGAATATAAAATAGAATTATTTTAATTTTGATTGGACTTGGGCTAATTCGTCTAAACGAATTTGAGGATTTATACTTGACACTTTTAAAATTAAATCAGCGTCATCTAACCAAGAAATAATATTTGTTCTATATTTTATAGTATTATTTTTATTCCCTAATAAACTATCAGAATTTCTAATTTCAATACCTGATTTCCAAACGGCCCAAGTATAATAATCATTATTTTTTAACCAAATACCTTCTGGTGCCTCATCAAAATCGGATAAAGTTTTGATAGTTAAATCAAACCAAGCTGAATTATTTTGTTTAAGTTGAGAAAAAGCTAAAAACCCGGAAAGTTCAAGGCGATGGTATCTTTGATCTGGGTTATTTAAATTTTCAAAAAAATTTAAACCTTGTTGGTATAGTTTTTCTGATTTTGGATATTGGTGAAGTTGATCAGCTTGTCGCCCTAAAAAACGAAATGTTCTAGCATTAACAATGGGATCAATTTTATCCTTATTTTCTTTTTGAAAACTGGACATATCTTTTGAAATACTTGTCATTAGTAAAAGACCTTTGCCAGCTCTAATAGGATTACTCGTTTTACTTTCCATAATCATATGTTGAGCACAAAGTAATTCTTCTTGAAATAAAGTTAAAACAGTAGTTAAATCACCTAAATTTTCTGATTGATGACGAAGATCTCTAATTTGAGGAATTAATTGTTCTGAACTACCTTTTTGTTCTCGTCTCTTACCGATATCTTGTAATATTGTTGAAGTATTTTCTGGTGTAAGAATAAAATTGCTTTCTGTTGACCTCTGTATTTCTCTCCCCATGTGTTAATTATATCAAACAGTGTCCAGCGGGTAGGAGTTGAACCTACTTTAGACAGTTTTACAGACTGTTGCCTAACCGTCCGGCTCCCGCTGGTTAAGGTGGGTTTATTATAACAGAAAGTAACCTTTACTCAATTCCCCAAAGTATCGATATATCAGAGGAAATATTCATTTCACCAGTAGAGATTTGACTGTCACTTGAACTGGCTGATTCAATACTTAAAGACTTAAGTTGAGAAACATTGGCAGTAACAGGAGAAACATCATAAGTATTATCGGTAATAGAGATTGGTTTGGTTAATTTAACTTTGGAAAGTTTAGCCAACTCTTCGGCTTTTTGTTTAGCTTTATTAAAAGCTAATTCACGAGCTTGAGAGAAGAATTCAGTTTTATCTTCAATATCAAAACTGATGCCACTGACTTGAAGATTCTCGATAGCTGATAATTCATCAATAATTTTAGTTGCCTTAGTGGCTTTGTCATCAATTTTTTTGATTTTGACACTAAGTGTTTGGGAAGCTTTTTGACCGATAATTTTTCTAGAGGAATTACTATAATCATATTCGGGAGAAATATTAAATCTGTTGGTAGTAATGTCGGAATCGTCAACTTTATTATCTTTTAAGATTTTTAAAGCAGAATCTATTTTTTGATTAACTTTATTAAGAGCATCTTTGCTAGTAGAAGCGGTTTCTTGGAAGGAAACAGTTAAATTAACCATATCTGGTTTGGCAAAAACTTTACCATCACCACTAACAGAAATGGTATTAGAAATTTTACCGTTACTTTCGGCTCCACCAGTATTTTTAATATAGATACCAGTACGAGAGATTAGAACGGCAGATAAGATAATAGCTAATGAAATAATAAAGACTGGAGGTAGGTTTTTAATTTTTTCCATACATAAGTATACTATTGATAAAATAGTTTATGAAGATAAAAATAATTTCTTGGAATTTAGCTGGAATAAGAGCAGCAATAAGAAAGGGTTTGTGGCAGAAAATGAAGGATATTGATGCAGATATATATTGTTTTCAAGAAGCAAAAGCAACACCAGCACAAGTGGAATTAAGTTTTGACTACCCTATTAGTTACAAGAGTTATTGGAATCCAGCTAAAAAAGCTGGTTATAGTGGAGTAGTTACTTTTACTAAAATAGAACCAAAAAAAATAATTGTAGGAGATAGAGATAATGATTGGGATGATGAAGGGCGAGTAATAATTACTAAATTTGATGAATTTACTTTATTAAATGTTTATTTTCCAAATGGGAAAAGAGATGCTGGTCGATTGAAATATAAGATGGATTTTTATGAATACTTTTTAAAGTATATAAATGAATTAAGGGATCGAGGGGAAAAAGTAATATTTTGCGGGGATATTAATACAGCCCATGAAGAAATAGATTTGGCCAGACCAAAGGATAATAAAAATATTTCTGGATTTTTAGAAATTGAGAGAAAATGGATGGATAAATTAGTAGAAAATGGTTGGGTAGACACTTTTAGAATGTTTAATAAAGAAGGTAATAATTATTCTTGGTGGAGTCAGAGATCAGGAGCACGAGTCAGAAACGTAGGATGGAGAATTGATTATTTTTTTGTAGATGAAAAGATAAAAAACCAGGTAAAATCGGCATTTATAATGCCAGAAATTGATGGTTCAGATCATTGTCCGGTAGGGATAGAAATAGAAGTTTAAAAAACAAAGTGTTTAGTCCCCTGTTTTTTGAGCCAGAGATTATTATTTTTGCAATTTGGATCATAAATTGTTAATTGATTCCAAAAAGTTTTTGAATGGTTTTTTATTTTTAAATGAGTTAGTTCATGAAGTAAGATATGTCTAAATTTACTAGGAGGGAAAAAGATTATTTGCCAATTAAAATTAAGATTACCTCGAGAGGAACAGGAACCAAAACGAGAGGATTGATTTCTAACAGTGACATTATTGTATTTAAAGCCAAATTCTTGAGATATTGTTTTTAATTCTTTTTTAATAAGAGTTGAGGCAAAAGGTCGAAGTTTTTTTTCAAGAAGAGGTTGGACATATTTACCTTTATATTTAGAAGTGTTGACATAAATTTTTTGTTCATCTGGGAAAATTAAAACTGAATCTGTTTGAGTTTTTTTAAAAATAAGTTGATATTTTAAACCTAAAATTTTAAGATTTTTTAGTTTTAGAATCCTTTTTTTAGGTTTAAATTTAGCTGAGTTTTGAGATATCCAATCAATATTTTTTTGAATAAACCTCTGAACAATAAACCCGGGAGTAAGGCTAGGGCAAGAGACAGTAAAAGAATTAATAGAAATTAAATGAAGACGAATTGAACTTATTGCTTTCCTTTTAATTTTGTAAGTAAATTTTTTGCCTCGGATTAAAATTGATTCCATGACTTTATGTTATTTTAAGCTAAAAATGATATATTGTAAGTATGGGAAGTATATTTATTGGAGCTGATCATAGAGGTTTTTTATTAAAGGAGTTTTTAAAAGAAAATTTAAGAGAGGAAGGAGTAAATATAATTGATTTGGGAAGTAAAGTTTACGACAAAGATGATGATTATGTTGAGATTGGTTTAAATTTAGCCCAAAAAACAATAGATGAAAACACTAAGGGAATTTTAATTTGTGGTTCGGGAGCAGGAATGTCAATTATTGCTAATAAAGTAAATGGAGCTAGGGCATCTTTGTGTCTTTTGGAAGAGCAGGCAAGAATGACTAGAGAACATAACGACGCTAATATTTTATGTTTAGCAGCTGACCTGGTAGACAAAGAAGATAATTTAAAAATAGTTAAAGTTTTTTTGGAGACTTTATTTTCTAGTGAAGAAAGACATATTAGAAGAATCCAAGCGATAAAAAAATATGAAAACACTAAGATCAGTTGAAGATATTGGTAGTAATTTGAGAGTTATTTTGAGGCTAGATACTGATTTACCAATAGAGAATGGATTAATCTTGGATAATAGTCGATTAAAAAAATCAATCGCAACAATAAGACTACTTTTAGAGAGAAATAATAAAGTTGTAATAATTGGACACAGAGGCAGACCGGAGGGAAAATTTAACGAGGAATTGTCTCTTAAGCCAATTTATTTAGAATTGATGAGTTTATTGGAAATTAGTGGAGAAAATATAATTGAAAGTGTTTTTGTAGAAGATATTAAAAATGATGAAAAGATAAGATCGGCATTGGAAAATAATCAAGTTATTTTTATAGAAAATATTAGATTTTGGAGTGAAGAAGATGATGGGGATACTGGTTTATTTTCAGTCTTAAAAAAATATTGTCAAAACTTAGTAAATGATGCGATTGCGGTAGCCCACCGAGCTAGTGCTTCTATTATAATTCATCGGGAAATGGAAACTTTTTATGGATTTAATTTTATCGAAGAGGCTGAAGGAATGGAGAAAATTTTTGATGGTGAAAAACCAATGACAATAATTTTGGGAGGAGCCAAAGAAGATAAACTAAAATATTTAAATCAATTAACAGAAATAGCGGATAATGTTTTGATAGGAGGGAAATTACCAAAACTAATGACCGATAAACAGTTAAATGAAAAAATATTAGTGGCAAAACTAAGAGAAGATGGATTGGATTTAAATGAAAATGATATTGATAGTTTTATTGAAATAATAAATAGGTCAAAGACAATAATTTGGGGCGGTGCTATGGGATTTTATGAAGATGAAAAAAGTAGGGTTGGAACCGAAAAAATAGCAAGAGCAGTGGCAAATTCAGAGGCAAGTTATAAAGTAATTGCTGGTGGAGATACTAATGCTTCAATTAAATTTTTAGGGTTAAAAGATAAAATAAACTTTATTTGTAGTGGGGGTGGAGTGTTACTAGAATTCTTAAAAAAAAGATCTTTACCAGCGTGGGACTAAATTAGTATAAATGGTATAAAATTATTTTATGAAGAAAGATAAAAAAATCAGAATTGGAATTAATGGTTTTGGGAGAATTGGGAGTGTGGTTTTAAGAGCAATATTGTTAGAAAGATATGAAGTAGAAGTGGCAGCTATAAATACAGCTGGTAATTTAACGATGGAATCGTTGGCAATGCAGTTTAAGTATGATTCAGTTTATGGAAGAATCCCAGCAAAAGTTAGTTACTTAGAACCAGAAAAAGGATCAGAAATAGGCCAACTAAAGATTGGATCAACAATAATCCCCTTTTTGGGAGAAAAAGATCCAGAAAAAATAAAATGGAAAAATTATGATGTTGATGTAGTTTTAGAATGTACTGGTGTTTTTACTGATATGAAGGCGATGGGTCACATAAAAGCAGGAGCTAAAAAAGTGATAATTTCAGCTCCAGCTAAAGATAAAAAGATTCCAGTAATTATTTTGGGAGTAAATGAAGAAAAATATGATGGAGAAAAACTAATTTCTAATGGATCTTGTACCACTAATTGTGTAGCTCCAATAGTAAAAATAATTGATGAAAAAATTGGGTTTCAAGAAGGGACTTTGACCACAATTCATGCTTACACCACCAATCAAAGTTTAGTTGATGGTAATAATAGTAAAGATCCAAGAAGAGCAAGAGCAGCAGCAATAAACATAGTCCCAACTTCAACTGGGGCGGCTGAAGCAGTAATAGCAGCTTATCCTCCAGCAGCAGGCCGATTTGCAGGAACAGCTATAAGAGTTCCAGTAGTATGTGGGAGTTATTCTGATTTAACTTTTAAATTAGTCAGAAAGACAACTATAGAAGAAATAAATTCTATTTTTGAAGAAGCTAGTGTATCACCCAAATTAGTAAGTAAATTAAAAGTATCCTATGAACCATTAGTGTCATCTGACATTATTGGCAATAATGCTTCTTGTATTATTGATAGCCAAATGACTAAAGTAATCTCTGATGACATGATTTCAATCGGAGCTTGGTACGATAATGAATATGGCTATAGTTGTAGACTAATTGAAAACGCAATTTATATATGCAGATAATTCCAACCATTTTAGAAAAAGAATTTTGGGCCGCAGAAAATAAAATTAGACATGCTAAAAATATTAGTAGGTGGATTCAAATTGACGTAATTGACGGAGTATTTACTGAGGGAAAAACTTTTGAATTAGAATTATTGAATAGTAAGTTAGAAGAACTAGAAAATGTTTTATGGGAAATACATTTGATGGTTAAGGAACCAAAAAATTGGATTGAAAAATGTAATTTTATAAATGCATCTCGAGTAATTGGACAAGTAGAGATGATGACTAATAGAGAAGATTTTATAACTGAAATAAAAGATTTAGGGATGGAGGCTGGTTTGGCCTTTGATATTGAGACAGAAATTGGAGAAATACCTCAAGAAACTGATTTAGTTTTACTATTAAGCAGAAAATCAGGCTTTGGCAACTATGATTTAGATGAAATGATTTTTAAAAAAATTGAAAAACTAAAAAAAATAAAAGAGGGAAAAAATCTAAAATTTATGATTGGAATTGATGGTGGAATAAATGAAGAAAATATAAAACGATTAAAGGAAGCCGGAATCGACATTGCCTATTGCGGCGGGTCAATTTTTAATGGTATGGTAGATGATAATTGGGAAAAATTAAAATATGCTAGCGAAAACTAAAAAAATAATTAAACGAGTTGCCATCTTTGGAGATGCTGATGCCAAAAAAACTGATCAACATTTTATAGATGCTTTTAATACAGCTAAATTATTAGCAGAAAATGGATATGTAATTGTCAATGGTGGAGGTCCAGGGGTGATGTTGGCAGCAACAATGGGAGCAAAAGCTGGTGGTGGAAAGGCAGAAATAGTTATTTTAGACCCAAAAAATAAACCTCAAAATTATGAAGGTTTAAATTTAGAAAATAACAAATTAGCGGATAAGATTATTAGAACTAGTAATTATCCTGATAGGTTAAATAAATTAATAGAAGTAGGAGATGCTTTTGTAATTTTTAATGGAGGAGTAGGAACTTTGTCTGAAGTAGGATTGACCTGGGAAATGGCAAAATTTGAATATGGTAATCACGAACCATTGATATTTTTTGGAGAACAATGGAAGGAAACAGTAAACGAATTGGTTAAGGATATGAAATATGATTCAATTGAAAAAAAAGTTTATGAAATAGTATTAACTTCAAGCGAAGTATTAAAAACAATTCAAAAACATAAAGGTTGCCAAAAGGAAGAAAAAAGAGGTTTAGTAAATAAGATTTTTGATTATTTTAAATAAAGACTTGGGGTTGAGAATTGTGCTTGATGATTAAGGGAATGGTTTCAGTATTAATTATTTCTGTTTTAGTTATAGTTAAATTAATAATCTCAGAAGTAGAAGTTTCGATAGACCAATTTTGATCAAAAATAAAATTACCTAAAGAATAAAAGATGGGTTTGTTTTGATAAATTTCTGTTTGTTGAAGAACATGAGGGTGGTGACCATGAATAATATCAACACCAGCATCAATAAATTGATGAGCTAAGTTAATTCTCCACTCTTCTGCAATAGGTAGATATTCATTCCCCCAGTGGAGAGAAAGGATTAACCAATCGACTTGAGAATCATATTTTTTAATAGCATCAATTATTTGCTTTGAATCTAATTTAGGGTTAGAAATAAAATCATAACCTAAAAAACCGAATTTAATACCATTAATCTCTTGTTGAAGAAACTGGGAGTCTAAATTATGAGAATAAACAAAATTGATATCATTTTGGCTTAAAAAACTCTTAGTTTGACTAAAGCCATCTTGACCATAATTAAAAATATGATTATTGGCTAAATTAAAAATAAACTTATTTGATTTAAGAATAGGTAAAAATCGAGAATCGCCACAAAAAGTAAAAGTACCAGTATAACCAGTAGGACAGTTTTTAATGATAGGACTTTCTAGATTAGCTAAATTGAAATCATTGCTTTGAAGAATAGGACTAACTTCTTTAAAACTCCAAGAAAAGTCATTTTTAGAACGAGCAACACCAGTGATGTAACGACCTAAACCTAAATCCCCCATTAAGCCAATTTTAACGGTTAGGGGAGGAGTGGGAGTTGGAATAAATATTTTTTTAATAGAAGGTAAAACAGTAGGAGAAATAATATCGGCCGTTTTAAAAGGAAGAGTAATTATTAAAAAAGAAATTACTAAAACAACTAATGAGATAATAATTTTAAATTTCATGTCTAGCTTAATTAAAACACAAATTATTTTTGATAAACTATAGAACTATGAAGAAAAAAATATTTTTAATAATATTAGCTTCATTTTTTTTAAGTGGATGTTCTTTATCCCCAAAAAGATCGGCAGTGGAAATAAATAGTTATCCAATAGCTAAGGTTTATTTAGATGGAAAGGAAATGGGAATGACACCTTATAAAAATAGAACTCTAAGTCCAGGAGAGATAGAAATAAAGCTGGTTACTAACGAAAGTAGTTGGACTAAAAAGATAAAATTACAAAATAATGTAAATACAGTGATTGATTGGGAATTTGGGAAAAGTGATGAAGAATCAGGTGGATATATTTTGTTTTTAGAAAAAACTGGAGATAAAAAAAATGCAGGGTTAATGGCAATGTCAAACCCTTCAGCCGCAACCATATCTATTGATAATGAAATTAAGGGATTTTCGCCAATAAAAATAAATAATATTGGAGAAGGTGATAAACATTTAAGCTTAACTTTCCCGGGACATAAAAATTCAGATATTTTTGTTAAGGCAATTAAGGGATATCAATTGGTTGTTGAAGTAATATTGGGAAAAGAAACAACAACTATAAATCAAGAAACTCAAGACCAAGGGAATCAACCTTTAGTAGAAATAGAAAATAGTGATTTAGTAGAAAATAAAATAAGAGTAACTATAAAAGAAACTGAAACAGGCTGGTTAAAAGTAAGAGAAGCTAGCTCGAGTGCCTCTAAAGAAGTTGCTCGAGTAAATCCAAATGAAAACTATGATTTATTAGAAGAAGCAACTGATTGGTATAAAATTGATCTAGGAGAGAATAAAAATGGATGGATATCGTCTAAGTATGCCGAGAAAAACTAAAAACACAAGCAAAAAAGATTAGAGCAAGACCAATAAAAGCGTAAAATTTTTGGCTACTGTTTAAAAAGAGAGCGGTGGTTCCTAGGGCAAAACTAAAAAACCAATAAAGAAGACTAATGGAGCGACGACTCCACCCTTTTTTAAGTAATTGATGATGAAAATGTTGACCATCACCAACATAGATCGGTTTATGTTTAATAATTCTTCTAATAATGGTGTAAATAGCATCGAGCATAGGAATACCTAAAAGAAAAATTAAAGTGGCTAATTTAGCACCGGAGAGGATAGCTAGAACAGCTAAGAAAAAACCAGCTAAACTTTTACCACTATAGCCGGGCATAATACTTTGAGGAAAGAAATTAAAAGGTAAAAACCCAAGATAAGCTCCACAGACTGAAGCAGCTAAAATAATGACAGGCCATTGGGTGATATCAGTGGCATATTTGAAAGCTAGAATTCCCATAAAAAAGGCAGAAATGGCGGTAAATCCAGGGAGTTGACCATCAACTCCGGTAGCCCAACCGACAATATTCATACACCACACAATCCAAATAATGGCTAAAATATCTGAAATAATCCAAATACTATGAGGCCCTAGAAAATTAAAATTAATTTTTAAAAAAGAAAGATCAATAATACCACCAGTGAGAGGATTAGAAATAAAGGCAATCCCAATTCCAGATCCAACAACAATTAGGGCCGATAAAATATTAGTGATTAGTCTAACTTTAGGATTAATATCTTTTAGATCATCCCAAATTCCAACAACTAAAGTTAAAAGGCCAGCTAATAAAATACCGATTAAATGCTTATCAATAGGTAAAAAAAACAAAGAGACAATTAGTACGGAAATAAAAATAGGAATTCCCCCACCTCGAGGAACTGAAGTCAGGGCAGTAGCATTATTACTTTTTTTATTTTTTTCAGTTGGATTTTCAACCCATTTTTTATGAATAAAAAAATTTCTAACCAATGGGGTTAATAAAAAAGAGATTAAACCAGAAATGATAATAACAGCAATAAATAGAATCATTTAGGAAATGATAGTGATAATTTGAAAGAGAGTAATAAAAGAAAAAATGGAAAAAATAAGAGAAATTATAATTAAAAGGCGAGAAAAAAGTTGGATGCTATTTAAAAAGAAAGTAGCTAAAAGATGATTAATAAGTAAAAAAATTATAGAAAAGGTGGGGAGAAAAAATAAGGCAGGAACTGAAGCTAATTGTGATTCTCCCCAAGGAAGAGAATAATAAAGAGGAACTTGATCTGGAAGACTATTGAATTTAAAAATTAAAAAAGCTAGTTGACCAATTATAAAAATAATATTCCAACGAAAAATTTGATGATTAAGTTTATTCTGCCAAAATTTACCTAAAGAACCAACTTGGATGGAAATGGATTTTAAAACAGACATAAACTACCTTAATTTAAAAATTAAGTTGGAATTTATAGTAGTATCTAAATAATAATAACGAGAAATAAATTCATCTAGTTGATCAAAGGGCCGATTAGACATAGGTGAATAAACTATAAATTTAGGTAAGTGAGTTTTAATATCAGAAATAGTTTCAGAATAACCATTAAAATCGACTATATGATAAGCAACAGTATAGCGACCTGGAGGAAGTCTATCAGATAAGGCGTAAATGTAAGCTTGGTCTCCCCAAATAAAGATACGATCTTGAAAATCTGAATTTTTATTAATATGAGAGGAAATTTGATAAATAGAATCAACATCTTGGCCAAAAAACTTATAAAAATTGGCTTTGGAAGCAGATAAATAAAAGCTTTTATAATAAGAAAAAACTGGATAAGTATAAAAATCGTATTTTTTAATAATCAAAAATAATGAAAAGAAAGAAAGAAAAATTAAAATTTGATTTCTAAAGTTCTTAAAATTTAAAATAGTAGGGAGAAGAAGACAAAAAGGTGGAATAACTTGAATTAAATAATGAGGATATGGTCGAGTAGATAAAAGAGCTCCAAAAATAGTAGCCCCAAACCAAAATAAAATAAAAGATAATTTAGAATCAATAATCTTTCTTAGTTTTAGAAAAAAGATTAACAACCAAAAAATTAATAAAACAATAAGTCTAACAACTAATCCTCCACTACTAGCAGGAGCTGTTTGAGTACCAGTAGCCCATGAAGAAAGATAGGAAAAATTTTGAAGCAAGGCTGAATTTAAAAATAAAAGAAAAGCTCCTTTGGCAGCAAAATAAATTCCAAAAATTATGGTTGGGATAATAAAGCCAATTCCAAAAGTAAATAATTTAAAGAAAAGTGACCAAAAATGATTTTTAATATCTTTTAAATTAGTTAAAAATAACCAAACAAACAAAAAGCCAAACTCAATAAAAACTGGTACTTTAATGGTAAAAGCTAAACCTAATAATAAACCAGAAAAAAGATAATTGATATTCTTTTTAGCAGTTAGAAAAATCAAGAAAGCAGCAATGGTAGGTAGCAACATGAAGATTTCAGCATTAGCAATATTCCCTTCCAGAAGAGGAATAGAGGTTAAGACGACAAAAATTAGAGTAATAATTTGACTGATTTTTTGATTAAAGAATTTAGTAACTAATTGATAAAAATAATAAACGGTGGGAATCATGACAATGGTAAGTAAAAAACGGAAACCAAAGACAGTTTTGGCAATAGCAGCTAAATAATAAAGGGAGGGGGGTTTATTATCATGAATTTGAGAATAAAGAACTAAGCCTTTTCTAATAGCCTGACCTAGAGTTAAATAAATTCCCTCGTCGCCATACCAGTAAGGTTCAAAAAGTGAAGGGAGGCGTAAAACTATAAAAACAGCAGCTAGGATAAACCAATATTTATACTTAACAATTAGCTTTGACATCTAATTTATAATAGCAGTTATTTAGTAACTTTTTTGGCAGTGGTTTTATATTCCAAACGTTTACCAAAAAAAAGTCGAGTGTGAGATTGAAGTCCAGGTAAGACTGACATGGTCAAAGTAGCAATCGGCATTAGAGGCCATTGGAGAATATTTTTAACAATGTTGAAAAATCCTTTCTTTTGACAAGTTGGTCTTAATTTCCAATCCAAAATTATTAAGGTAGTAAGCGGGATAAGACAGATGGTTAAAATTATATTGGAAATACGAGGTAAATTAAACCCAAAAGTAGTTTGGAAAAATTTAGGATTTAAAATAACTGGAAGAGAAGTACCTAAAGTTAAAATGAACCAATTACTGGACCAAATAAGATGAGTTTGAATAAGTTTAAAAATACGGAGAGCTCGAGTAATTAAAGGGATTTCTTTGTGAATACGAGCTTGTTCAATAGCATAAGGAATATCAGTAGCTCCCCAGGCATGACGAATACATTGAGAATAACGATTTTTTAGGGCTGAAAAATAATTTTTACCACCGGGAGCATCAACAATGGTTGGTAAAAAGATTGGTTCAACTGAAGCCTTACCGCTGGTAGCAAAAAAAGCTTGAAGGAAAATATGCCAATCTTCTGGAATCATATCTGGATCCCAATATCCACTTTGATCAATTAATTTAAATGAAGATGAATAACAGGAATAGTTAAAGAAGAGACCGTCTGGTTCTTGAATATTAGCGATATGAATTACATTACCTAGGATTCCAGTAATTCTAATAAGAGAAGGAACTTGATTAATATTGTTATGCCAAAAAATTGGTGATTGCCAAAAACGTTGATAACGAGATGAATTGGAAGCAAAGTTATAGGTAAGAGCAGAAAAATATTTAGGGTGGAAAATAGTGTCCACATCACAACTGGTTAAGGTTAAGTGGTTGATATCAAATTTATGAGTATCAATATAATTTTTCTTAAAATATTGGGCGGCAAAACGTTCATTGGTATGTTTACCAGCAATTTCACCAGGAATATCTGGAGGATGCTCAGTAAAAATTAAATTACCAAAAACATTTTTATATTTTTTAGAAAAATAAGCGATAGTTTGATCATTGTTTTCTTTTCCAGCCCGAGCTTCTTGGGCTAAGATTACATTGATTTTTTTAAGATCAATATCAATTTGAGCAGCAAGACTACCAACGGCCATTTCAATAACTTCAACTGGCTCTTTATATGAAGAGATAACAATAACGTGGCTTATTTGTTTATATTTAAGCCAAAATGATCTAAATTTGTCCTGAAATAATTCCAACCAATTAGTAGCCTTGGCGATATTTATTTTGGAATAACCAATAGTAGCTAAAATAGCAGATTTAAAAGATTGATAAAGCCAGTAAACTAAAAAAGCAATAACAAAATAACCTACAGCCTTAGGTACTAAAAAAGCTCCCCAGATAGGAAAAAGGATAGTCATCCAGGCACAAAAACCAGGAATCATTTCCCAAACTCGATATATTTTGGAATGTTTATCAATCATTTTCTCTCAAGTATTATACCAAGGGAAAGATAAATTAAGATAAAATAGGATGAATGGAATTATTAAAAGCAATTAAAAAAACAATTGACTATGCTAAAGGTTTTGGATGTCCTATTAATGAAAAACAAATTTATCAAAGATTAATTTCAAAAAAAGTTTACAAATTAGAAGAAATAAAAAAAGGATTAAAAAGTTTTAAAATTGATGATAATAAAAATAAATGGTTAGAGGGAAAAGAAAGGAAAGTAGAAAATTTGAGTGAATTGATGAAAAAGAAATTTAAAGATGTTCTATTTTTAGGAATCTCTGGATCGGTGGCAACTGAATATCCAAAAGAAAATGATGATATTGACATAATGTTAATTATTAAAAAAAATAAATTATGGTTAACAAGATTTAAATTAAGGTGGTTTATATTTGTAAATAAAATACCCCATCGGAAATATGGAAAAGGAGAAAATAAAGACGAGTTTTGTTTTAATTTATGGTTGGATGAAGCTAATTTAAAACTACCTAAAAATAAACAAAATTTAAAAAATGCAATTGATTTAATACTATTAAAACCAATAATTAATAGACAAAAAACTTATGAAAAATTTATCTTGGCAAATGATTGGGTAAAAAAATATTTAGCTACTGGTTATCTAAATAGGTTGTCAAATTGTCAAATTATCAAATTGTCAGATAAAACAAAAAAAGAGAGAGATAGTTATTTAGATCAATTAATTAATAAATTGTTTTTTTGGCCACAATATTGGTATATGAGAAGAAGAATAACTAATGAAAAAGTAAACTACTACCACGCTTTCTTTCATAAGTGAATGATAGAATAAATGGATGTGGCAAAGAATTTTAAGAATAATTTTTTTATTAATGGGATTGGTAATTTTAGCTTTTTCTATAATTAGGACAACTTTAATAACCACAATTAATGATGAAAAAAACGATAGATTAAGAAACGTACCAATAAAAACTGACATTATAAACCGAGAAGGAGAATGGGAAAATATTAATTATAAATTTCCAGAAACAGGAGTTTTACCATCAAGTCCATTTTATTTTTTAAAAAGTTTTAGAGATTACATTTGGATAAGTTTTACTAGAAACCCAATTGATAAAAGTCGAATGATGCTTTTAACCGCTGATAAGCAAATGGAAGAAGTAATATTAATGACTAAACAAAAAGCAAATAAACAAATAATAATTAAGACTACAATCGAAGCGACTAATAAGTTAAAATTGGCTAGTGAGGAGTTGAAAAAAGATCAATCAAATCGAATTGAAAATCAACACATCCAAAATCAAATAAACAAAACCATTTATGTCTATAAAAAAATTATTCAAACGCTTGAAATTGAGGAAGAAGAAAAGCAAGAACTCACCTGGCGGGTTGAAGAAATTTTTAAGTAAAAAAATTGTTTGGGTAGGATTAATTCTAATAGTG
>Ga0265293_10008697_pt1 | contig 14936 bp, 16 predicted proteins | sample Munlanlewell138R_FD_192505 | JGI IMG/M metagenome (GOLD analysis project Ga0265293, IMG submission 192505) | Leachate microbial communities from a municipal landfill in Southern Ontario, Canada - Leachate well 138R | ecosystem: Engineered > Solid waste > Landfill > Unclassified | place: Canada...
TGTTCCTCCCTGGTTACCAGTTGCACTTGAAGGATTAGGAGTTATACTTTGTATAAATATATCTCCTTGATTCCCTCCCGTTGGTGATACAATTACCGTTATATTTTGCTGAATATTACTTCCATCATTTGTTCTTACAGTAATCGTAGTTTGTTGTTCATATTGGGTGTAACCCGCTGTAAGTTTTGCATATCCTGTACTTCCAGAAATGTAATAATTGTTAATGTCAACTACATTCCTGTTTGCAGAATACCAGTATAATTCCTTATTGTAAGCATTTGTCGGATATATACTAGCACCAATGTTTCTTGTTTCACCCGATTTCATATACACGATGCTCTGATTTGGAGTTATTCTTGTAATTAGTCTTCCTGAACCACCATCACCATAGTTGTTTATATTTACATTTATTGTGACCGACCTATTAGAACCATCCATTGCAGTCCCTACAACTTTTACCGGCGTATATGAAGTATTTCTACCCCTAATCCTTACATAGCTATAATTTCCACTGCTCCATGTCTCTTCAACTGAAACAATTGATGGATTTGATGAGTACCATGATAACTGCTTATATGACGCTGAACTTGGGTTAATAGTAACTCTAATCTCTTCATAATCATTAACGTTCATGTTGATATTAGTTTTATTTGCTGATAATGATGTTATCTTTGTTCCACCAATATTGGTTCCTCCATCCTTTGCCATATTGCTGAATGATATCTTGAATGTTGATGAAAGAGCTTTTTTGATATCGTAATACCCTACACCTGCATTTCCATAGTACCTTACAACAATTAAAACTACTTGTTCTATTGTTAATCCTCCATCTGGTTCAAAATACCCAGGTGCTGTCCCAACAATAATGTTATTAGAAGCTGCAATCGCGATATCCGGTGCTGCCCAATGATCTGATGGTACGTCATGAAAACTATAGTTAGTATAATAATTATTATAATTATTATTATAGTAATCTTGATATCCATTATAATCATTGCTGCTGAAACCTTGACCCATATTTAAGAATATGCTATTAACGCGCCTGTAAATAGCTGCTCCTTCAGCTCTGTTAACGGGTTGGTTAGGTTTAAATGTTCCATCAGGATATCCGTTTATAAGTCCCCTACTGCTCATTGTTCTTATTTCTGATTGATGAATTGGCTCTACACTGTTAATGTCACTAAAGGAAAAGTTGCTTCCTCCAGTGTACAAATGTAAGCCTTGTCTACTCGATGAACTTTCCCATATTCTGTTATTAACTGCTGCAAACTCAAACCGCGTTACAGATCTCCGCAAAGGTTCATACGCTGTGGCACCTAACATATCAAAAGTAGTTCTTGCCCAATCACTGGGATAGTAAACTTGCTGGTACCCTAAAGCTGTTGGTGCAAGCAAAGTTGTAAAGAGTATTACAAATGTCAAAAACGCCATTATTCTCTTAGTCATAATAATTCCTCCTTAATATTATAAATATTTTTTTCCAATTGGATATATATTAAACTGATATATTATTGCCATATTAGATTTAAGCAACATATTTATCAGGATATACAGGGTTGATAGTAAAATTTTTTCCTACCTTTTTTATTATACACAGTAATATTATACCATTATATAAAAAAATAGTCAACCGTTATGTTAACTATTCTATAACCTCAATCACTTATAAATGATTGTACTTTCTTTTTCTTCTTTGAATATTATATGCACTTTCTGATAATATTTCTTCTGGTAATATTGTCGTTAATATTCTAATCGCTTTTTCTTGCACTCCAGGATATATCACTTTTTTATTTTTAAACAATCCTCTTATTGCCTTTTGGGCTACATATTCGCTACTCTTTGCTTTAATACTAAATTTCACATTTGCTACTTTATTAAATCCTGTATCTACAGGTCCTGGACAACAAATTGATATATTAACTTTGCTTTTCTCTTTTTTTAATTCTTTACGTATTGCTGTTGTTAATCTATATATATACGCCTTAGTAGCATAATATTCAGCCATTAATGGTCCAGGCATAAAACCTGATATAGAACCAATATTTAATATTTTCCCCTTGTTTTTCTTCTTCATATCCTCAAGAAATAGTTTTGTTAGAGTTGTTACTGCTTTTATATTAACTTCAATCATATCCATTTGGCTTTGTAATTCTATTTCTTCAAAACTACCATGTTTACCAAACCCTGCATTGTTAACAAGAATTTCTATTTCTTCGCTTTTTACAGTATTATAAAATTCTATTGTTTCTTTTTCTTTTGATAAATCAACTATGTAAATTTCAACATTACCATTGCATGCCTTTTTAAGTTTTTCTAATTTTTCTTTATTCCTGGCTAATGCTATAATGTCATAACCCATTTCACTTAGTTGTATTGCTATTTCATATCCTATTCCAGAAGATGCTCCTGTAACTACAGCCTTCATTTTTTTCTCCTTACAAACATAAATCTTTTTAAATAATAGTTTAATCTTTTCTTTGATATTATATCACAGTTATAGTTTTTTATTCCTTACGCAATATTTGATTTATTTCTTTTTACACCTTATTTTATATTGTTTTATAAACTTTTTCAAACACCTTTTATTTTTATAATATTAATTTTCATACATTTTAATTTTTTATTTTTATATAAAAAAACACTTGAATTCATACGTTACAAGTGCAAATAAATATATTCTATGGCGGAGAGAGAGGGGTTCGAACCCTCGCCAGCCTTACGACTGCTAATTGTTTAGCAAACAATCCCCTTAACCACTTGGGTACCTCTCCTAACCTAATTAAGATAATCTATATTATATACTAATTTAAAAATATGTCAATATTTAAATTAGTATTATTTTATGTACAAGTATATTTTAAACTCTGTTATATTTATTATGTGAATCAGCATTGATATCATACCTTATATATGTTATAATTTTTTTACAATAATTTTAAATAATAATATAACTAATATTATGGAGGTGCTTCAAATGTTAAAAAGATTAATGTCCGTTTTAATTCTATCTTGCATCTTGTTGGTCACATTTATATCTCCCTGTTCTGCAGGTGCAGATTTCACAGAAGTAGAAATTGCCTATACCTTTACCCGGTTTACTTTAAGCGATATTAATCGTAATATAAACCTTGAACTAGCATCGAAGGCTATTGACTACTACATAATAGAAAATGGAGATTCTTTTTCTTTTAATGATGTTGTTGGACCAAGAAGTTCTTCCAGAGGATACAGGTCCGCAAATGTAATAGTTAATAACAAATTCGTTCCCGGTATAGGCGGTGGTATCTGCCAAGTCTCCTCAACTTTATATTGGGCTGCTACAAAATGCAATTTAAAAATACTCGAACGTCATCCCCATTCATTGCCTGTTAACTACATTCCAAAAGGAAAAGATGCTACTGTTTCATACGGACAATTAGATTTAAAATTTAAAAATAATACTGGTGATCCGATAAGAATTGAAGCTCACACTGATAGGAATTATGGAATTCAAACCATACGCATTTGGCAAAGAGTACAAAATATTAATATATAAAAAGAGAAGCATTTAGCTTCTCTTTTTCTTATAATATTCTTTTAGTAATCTGCTCCATAATCCCTGTTGTAATTATATTGCCTTTCTAGCTCATCCCTATTTTTTGATACCACATCGTACACCAAGTTAATTTCATTATGATCAAGTGAGTGTCCACTTTTAATCATTACTGGATTAAGCAACACTTGTGCTATACGACGACCATTCCGTGTAATATGACAATGAGCAGGCTCTTTTTTACAATCACACTTGCGTTTATCCACCTCACATTGTAAATTATAATTAATTCTTATTGACATATCCATTCTCCTTTACTAAATTATTAGTAAAAACATATTTTTTACTAGGAACATTTTACCATATTTTATTTTTTTGTCAATATTTTCAAATATCTTCTTTCTTATCTAGTATTCAAGTTTTATAGCAAAGAAGTAGAGTGCATAAATAACACTCTACTTCTTAATTTGGCGGAAGAGGTAGGATTCGAACCCACGGTGCCTTTCGACATCACCAGTTTTCAAGACTGGCTCCTTAAACCACTCGGACACTCTTCCAATTGCAAATGTAGCATTATTATAACATACCCTCATTGTTTGTCAAGAGGTTTATTCAATTTTTTATACACTAAATTTGATAAAAAGAAGGTTTAATCCTCCTTTTTATTATATAAAGCCTTTACTGTTTCTTGCTTCATTTAATGCTTGTGTTTCTTCATTAGATACTGTTCCCTCTATTTCTCCTTTTTTTATTTGTTTTAAATACAAGTTTGAACCTGCCCTATGAAATACATTGTTAAGTAATATCCCGTCATCTTCACTATCCAACATAGCTACAACAAAACTCAATTCGTTATTTCCCGATTCATAAGCATCATATCTTTTTATTGCTGTTTTTTGTATACACTTTACCATTTTCGTATCTACTTCTTTAATTTTGGACTCAGTATTTTTGCATTTATTTTCAACTTGATTTAATCTATCATATATTGATTGAAATTCATCTTTTATATTTGCTTTAGAATTAAATTTTTTTAGTGTTTTTTCATACATATCAACATATTTTTTTAGAATTACTCTGTTTTTTATGTGAATAATTATTGTTATTATCCACATTATCAACAACAATACTGTTAATACTATTATATACTCTGTAGATATTTCGCTTAGTAGTTTCATCATATTTTCACCTTCTAACTATAGTTCTATTTTTAATTTTTCTAATACTCTATCTAATCCTTCATTATCATAATATTCAATAATTAGCTTAGGTTTTGTCTTAGATGCATCAATTTTTACTTTCATTCCAAAGTATTCAGTTAACTTTTCTTCAACAGTTCTAAATATTGCTCCGGTTTTTTTTGTTATTTTCTTTTTCTTTATATTATATTTATCATTATCATATATTAACTTCTCAACTTCTCTTACTGTAAGTTTTTTTTCAATAATTATCTTTGCTAATCTTATTTGCTCTTCTTCATCTTCAATTGCGAGTAATGCTCTTGCTTGTCCCTCTACTAATTTACCTTCAAGTATTTGTTCTTGAATAATAGTTGGTAATCTTAAAAGTCTAATTGTATTTGAAACTGCAGGCATGCTTTTCCCTGTAACCCTTGATACATCTGCCATTGAATAGTCTTCAATTTCCATAAGTTCTTTTAAAGCTTGCCCTACTTCTATTACATTTAGATCTTCTCTTTGTATATTTTCTATTAAAGCTACTTGTTTTTTCTTCGTGTCTGTATAATCCTTAATTATCGCTGGCACTTTTTTAAGGCCTGCAAGTTTTGCTGCTCTCCATCTTCTTTCCCCAGCTACTATACTATATCCATTATCATTCTTTACAACTAATATTGGTTGTATAATTCCATTTTCCTTAATAGATGCGGCTAACTCTTCTAGTTTCTCCTTATCAAACACTTTTCTTGGTTGGTTATGCATTGGCTCTATTTCAGAGGTTTTAATTTCCCTTACATCCTCTAACTTTTCTCCATCCTTTTGCGTAACAGTCTTTACATCATTAATATCATCAAATAATGCATCTAGCCCTCTCCCTAATCCTTTTGTACTTTTAGTCATTATTTTACCTCCTTATTTTTATTTACTAACTCTTTAGCTAGTTTTTTATATGTTCTTGCCCCTTTTGAAAGCGGATCATACATAGAAATCGGAAGACCATGACTTGGTGCTTCACTAAGCCTTATATTCCTTGGTATAACTGTATTAAATACTCTTTCATTGAAATATTTATTTACTTCTTCTGCTACTTGAGACGATAGTTTTGTTCTTGAATCGTACATCGTAAGGACTACTCCTTCTATTTCAAGATCGGCATTTAAATGTTTTTTTACAAGTTTTATAGTATTCACTAATTGACCTAACCCTTCTAAAGCGTAATACTCGCACTGTATTGGTACTATAACACTATTTGCTGCAGTAAACGCATTTAGTGTTATAAGTCCTAGTGATGGTGGGCAATCCATGAATATATAATCATATTTAGCTTCCATATTATCTAAAGCACTTTTTAATCTTCCTTCTCTTGAAACTAAAGAAACAAGTTCAATTTCTGCTCCTGCTAAATCTATGTTTGATGGACAAATATGTAAGTTTTTTACCATAGTAGGTTTTATCGCTTCTTCTATTTTTAGTTCATCAACCAGAACATTATATATTGACTTTTCTCCATTGCTGGTAATGCTTAAACCACTCGTAGCATTACCTTGTGGATCTATATCAATAAGTAATACCTTCTTCCCTCTTTCTGCTACACAAGCACTTAAATTAACTGATGTTGTTGTTTTGCCTACTCCACCCTTTTGATTAGCAATTGCAATTATTTTTGGCATGTCCTTTTCACCTCATCTTCATTATATTACATTTAATCTAAAAAAAAAAGAGATACATCTCTTTTTCTATAGTTTTATAGAGGTTTCTTTTTTATTTGCCCATAAATTCTTGGGTATTTATTAGCTAGTCCTTTTATCTTCCTTATACATATTATCATTCTTTTATTTTCTTCAGTACCACCTAGTATATATTCACTTATATCTATATTACTTAGTCCAAGCTCTTCTATAGCTTTTTTTGAATTTTGAAGTTCTTCTTTAGCTTGTCTTCCTTTCATACATATACAAAGACCATTTACTTTTACAAAGCCTGCAAGTAGTTCTACTAGTATATTCATATTTGCAACTGCCCTTGCTATTGCAATATCATACTTTTCTCTAAAATCTGGATTTTGAGCCATTTCTTCAGCTCTTCCAGTAACAGTTTTTATATTTTCTAGTTGTAATTTTTCAATTACAATATTTAAAAAATTTATTCTTTTATTTAATGAATCTAGCAACGTAACCTCTACTTCTCCATTAAAATATATTGATAAAATTATTCCTGGCATTCCTGCACCCGTTCCCACATCTATAACCTTATCTTTTGCTTTTATATTTTTAATAGAGAGAAGCGAATCAATAAAATGTTTAGTTATTATTTCATTATCATCTGTTATAGCAGTAAGATTCACTTTTTTATTCCACTCTATCATTAATTCTTTATATTCGTATAACATTTCTGCCTGTAACCTATTTAAATTTATATTATACTTATCCGCTTTATTAATAAGTGTTAATATGAATTCGTCTTTTAACATTTTCATGTGAAATTATAGCCCCTCCCTATTAATTTGATTTAAATATATATGTAACACTGATATGTCTGCAGGTGATACCCCTGATATACGAGATGCTTGCCCTACTGAATCAGGTTTTATATTGCTTAACTTTTCTCTTGCTTCTATTGATATTCCTTTTATCTTTGAATAATCAATATTTTCTGATAGTTTTTTATTTTCAAGTTTCTTAAATGATTCTATATGTTCTAATTGTAATTTAATATATCCTTCATATTTAATCTGTATTTCTACTTGATTTCTTACACTGTATTTTAATTTTTTTCTTTCTTTGTCTAGTTTTTCTGTATTTAAATATGTTAATTCTGTTCTTTTTAATAAGTCTGCAAGCTTTACTCCTACAGTTAATTCATGACTTCCTAATTCTCTTAAAATCTTATTATTTTCTTCCGTTGGTGATACTTTGTATTTTCTTATTCTTTCTACTTCTTCTTCTATTTTTTCTTTCTTATTAATAAATTTAGAATACCTTTCATCACTTATTAATCCAAGCTCATGACCTTTTTTTGTAAGTCTTAAATCTGCATTATCTTGTCTCAATAATAATCTATATTCTGCTCTAGAAGTCATCATTCTATAGGGTTCATTTGTTCCTTTAGTAATTAGATCATCTATTAATACTCCTATATACGCTTCCGATCTGTCTAATATAAAAGGCTCCTTCTCATCAATTAATCTACTTGCATTTATGCCTGCTATTAAACCTTGAGCTGCAGCTTCCTCATATCCGGAACTTCCGTTAACTTGCCCCGCAAAAAACAATCCAGGTATGCCTTTGTACTCTAGCGATAGCCTAAGTTTAGATGAATCTATAACATCATATTCTATTGCATATGCAGGCCTCATAAGTTTAGCATTTTCCATTCCTTTTATGCTTCTATACATCATTATTTGAACTTCCTCTGGCAAACTTGAAGACATTCCTTGTATGTACATTTCATTTGTATTTTCCCCAGTTGGTTCTATAAAAATCTGGTGCCTGTCTTTATCTTTAAATCTAACTACTTTATCTTCTATAGACGGGCAATACCTAGCGCCCACGCCTTCTATCTCTCCGCTAAATAATGGAGATCTTTTTATATTATCTAATATTATCTTATGTGTATTATCATTTGTATAGGTCAAATAACAATCCATTTGATTGGTTCTTATCTTACTTTCATCTTCTTCATTATCAAATGAAAATAAATGTATTTTCTCATCTCCCGGTTGTTTTTCAACATCTTCTAGAGTTATGGTTTTACTATTAATTCGTGCTGGTGTTCCGGTTTTAAATCTTCTAGTTTGTATCTTCATTTTTTCAAAACTATGAGATAGTTGTTTTGCAGGAAATACCCCGTCTGGGCCACTTTCAAATGATATCTCTCCAATTATAATCCTACCATTTAAATATGTCCCTGTAGTTACTATAATAGTTTTTGCTTCATATATTGCATGTGTTTTTGTCTTAACTCCTTTTATTTTTCCTTCTTCATAGATTATTTCTATAACTTCTGCTTGATACAAATCAAGATTGTCTTGATTTTCTAAAATATTTTTCATGTATGCATGATATTTTTTTCTATCTATTTGTGCTCTTAACGAATGCACTGCTGGGCCTTTAGAATGATTAAGCATCTTAGATTGCAAATAGCATTCATCTGCTGCTTTTCCCATTTCTCCCCCGAGCGCATCTATTTCTCTTACCAAATGTCCTTTGGATGTACCACCTATATTAGGATTACATGGCATGTTTGCAATACATTCCATGTTAATTGTAAATATGGCTGTTTTTTTATTTAATCTTGATGACGCTAGTGCTGCTTCAATCCCTGCATGTCCTGCCCCTATAACTATTACATCGTATTCTTCTGCTTTATATTCCATGTTCCTCCCCTATTTTCCTAAACAAAATTTTTCAAATATTTTGTTTATAACATCTACTTCTATTTCTTCTCCTATTATTTCTCCTAAATGTTTTGTTGCACTTTTAATGTCTATTTCTACTATATCCATACTCATCCCTTGTTTAGAAATATTTATTGCCTTTTCTATATGCTCCTTTGCTTTTTGTAATAAATAATAATGTCTCTCATTTACTATTATTAAATCTTGATTTTCTTCGATTCGTCCTAAATTGAAAATTTCGAGGATTTTGCCTTTAAGAGTATCTATTCCTTGGTTGAGCAAGAAAGATGTCTGTATGACCCTCTCAGGAGCTTGTATGTCTTTTTTAATTACATTTTCACATGAAACATCCATTTTATTTAAACATATTATATACTCTTTATTGTTATCATTAATTAATTTCAAAATTTCTTCATCGTTTTCTGTTAATCCTTTTACTAAATCTATAACAAGAATTATTAAATCTACTTTTTTAATTATATCCTTACTTTTCTGTATTCCTATTTTTTCTACTACATCTTCTGTATATCTAATTCCAGCAGTATCAAATATATTTAATACAACATCATTTATAATTACAGTCTCTTCTACTATATCCCTAGTAGTTCCTTCTATATCTGTAACTATCGCCTTGTCTTCCTTAGCTAAAAGATTCAACAATGATGATTTTCCTGCATTTGTACCACCCAATATAGCTACATTTATTCCAGATTTAATATACTTTCCTTCTTTATATGTATCAATATATTTTATTAAGCTTTGTTTTATACTTTCTAACATTTTTTCAATAGACTCTAATGTTAATTCTTCATAATCATATTCAGGGTAGTCTATTCCTACCTCTATATGAGCTAACAGTTCTATTAGTTTATCTCTTTCTTCTTTTATAACATCATAAACTCCACCATTTAACTGATCTATAGCTATATTAGTTTGCTTTTTTGTTGTCGCATTTATAATATCAATTATAGATTCGGCTTTTGATAAGTCTATTTTTCCATTCAAAAATGCTCTCTTTGAAAACTCACCTGGTTCAGCTATTCTAGCACCCTTTTCTAAAACAATTTCTAGAATATCTAAGGTTATTCTTCTCCCTCCATGACAATTTATTTCATAAACATCTTCGCCTGTAAAGGAATTAGGAGCTTTAAAACAAGATACTAAGACTTCATCTAATATCTTTTCATTATTCTTTATTTTACCAAATATAATTTTTTGATGGTCCAGTTTATCCTTTGATGTGAATATCTCATCTATTATCTTTTTGGATTTACTTCCACTTATTCTAATTATATTGATTCCTGTGTTAGTTCCTCCTGTACTTATTGCTGCTATCGTCTCTGTTAACATAACTTTAATCTCACCTCACAAAAAAGTCAGACTTTGTCTGAACTTTTAAATTTTTTTATCTTTTTAATTTTATCATTATTCTTCTTCTTGGCTCTTCTCCAATGCTTTCTGTTTCAACATCTTTTCTATCTGAAAGCGCCGTATGTACTATCATTCTTTCATATGCCGACATAGGTTCAAGCTTAATTATTTTTTTAAATTTAACTACATTGTCTGCCATTTTATTAGCAAGATTTTTAAGCTTTTCTTCCTTGTTTTTCTTATAATCATTTACTTCTATAAATACTTTAGCATTTTCTTCAGTGTCTTTTTGAAGAATAGAGTTTATTGTTGATTGAAAAGCTTCAATAGTTCTTCCTTTATATCCAATAAGATGTGCACTTTCTCCACTATTTATTATAACTTCAACCTTGCTATTCTTATTCTTTATTTCATATTTTGATTCATCTTTCATTATTTCAAAAATTTTACTCACTATAGCATCCGTTTTTTGTGCAGTTGCTTGAACTGTTGTATCATCAAGTTTTTTATCAACAGTTAATCTTACTCTTGCAAGGTTACTCGATAAAAATCCCATAACACTTTTACTTGGTTCTTCTAATATTTCTATCTTAACATAATCTTTTGGTACTTTTAGTTCTTCAAGTCCTTTTCTAACTGCTTCTTCAACAGTTTTAGCTACTTGTTCTGTTACTCTTTTCATTATTCTTCTCTCCCCCCAGATAATAATTTTGCAACTGTACCTTCTTGTTTTCCATTTATTATATATTCAATAATTAGTTGTAATATTAACTGTATTATACCTCCTATAAGCCAGTAAATTCCTAACGCTAGCGGCATTATATATGCTATGTATGCTGATAAAAATGGCATCATCATACTCATGGTTTTTTGTTGTTCTTTTTGTTCATCAGTAAGGTTTGAATTTTTTTGTGTTATTTTTGTTTGAATAATAGTAGATATTAAGCTTAGAATAGGAACTATTAAAGTTATATAGCTAGGCCTCTCTTCTTTTGGAACTCCTTTAGCTATTGACTTTGATGGGATATCTCCAAAATTTATTCCTGCAAAATTCATGTTTAAAATTTTCTTCTTTGATGCAATTTCCAATTCACTATTTTTTAATTCACTATCCGTTACTTTCTTTTCTTTATCTCCATCTGCTCTCATTTCAATTACATACTCTTGGATTTTTTCTTTTGGTAGTTGTTTAATATATGTAAGGGGCTGCTTAACAATATAGAACATAGCAAGGATTATTGGTATTTGTACTAATGCTGGTAAACACCCTGCTAAAGGATTAACCTTATGTTCACTGTATAATTTTTGTAACTCTATCCCTAACTTTTCATTATTCCCTTTGTATTTTTTTCTTAATTCTTGCTCCATTGGTGCTATTTTTTTCATGTTTTTAGTTGCTTTTGCTTGCTTTAAACTAAGTGGAAACATTATTAATTTTGAAAGTATCGCAAATATAATTATTGATAAACCATAATTTTGTCCAACTGCATTATATATAAGCTTCACAACTGCTCCAAATAAGTTTGCTATTGCATTTATCATCTATTTTATAACTCCTTAATCTTATTCTAATAAATCTACTCCTCCGCTTTGAAAACGGATTACATCTAAGTATTCTCCAAATTGCCTTTATACTGCCTTTTATTATACCATATTTGTCAATAGCTAAAATAGCATAATTTGAACATGTTGGATAGTATTTACAGTTTTTTTTCATACGTGGTGATACAATAGTTTTATATTTATTTATTAACCATATGATTAATTTTTTAAGTAAATCTCTAGTTTTTTTCATTATTATACACATTATCAATTATTTTTAATTTCAAACAATTTTGTTCTAATTCATTCTTTATAGTATGAAAAGATAAATCGTTTATATCTATATTCTTTTTGTATAAAATAATTATTTGTTTCCCTTTAAACATCGCATATTCTAGTTCTTTATATGCCTCTTTTGCCCATCTTTTTAATCTATTTCTTACTACACTATTTCCATGTTTTTTACTTACACATATACCTAGATAATTGTTAGTTTTATTTTTTTTATTATCCAACACATATGTCGTTATATTAGCACTAGAACTATATTTACCTTTTCTTAAGCACTTCTTAAAATAATAACTACCTTTCAATGATTTTGTAAATACCATATTACCACCTTTTCAATATATAATTATATTAACATAAATAACAAAAAAAATAAAGGATAATTACACATACCCTTTTATTTTTATTAATATGATATTTTGCTTCTACCTTTTTCTCTTCTTCTCTTTAAAACAGCTTTCCCACCTGCAGTTTGCATTCTTTTTCTAAAACCGTGTTCTCTTTTAGCTTGTTTTGTTTTTGGTTGAAATGTCATTTTCATCTGTTTACACCTCCAAGTATTTTAAGTGAAATTTTTCCAGGTAATTATACTATAGTTTTTTATTGCTGTCAACAGTTAATTTTAAAATTCAAAATATAAATTATGTGTAAGTTTAAAAGAGAGGAGAGCTAGTGAACATAATATGTTTTTATATGTTTTTTATTTTACTATTTTAAAACTGGTTTTTTTCCTTTAAACTCTATATCTAGACAATATTACAAGTTATTTTCTTTTTCTTATTTATACTTGTTTTTTCAACAAATCTCTGATATATTAGAATAAATTTATAGCGTAATATTTACAAAAATTTATTAATTAACATCTTTATGTCACATATAATTTTTGTATCATTTCATATTGTGTTAAAGTTATCAACACCTGTGGATAACTTTGTGGATAACTTTAAAAAAGGAGGTTAAAAATGGGGGAAATTTTTATGAAAACTTGGGAGCAAGCACTTGAGGTATTACAAGATGAAATCTCTCCAGTTGGATATAAAACATACGTTGAAGTCATGGTCCCTAGGCTTTCTGATGAAAATACTATTTGTTTTTTAGCACCTTCTAATTATCATATAGAAGTACTCTCTAAAAAATATTTAGATTTAATTCAGAACACCTTAACTTTTCTGACAAAAAAGAATTATATTATCGTTTTTGAGTCTAAAGAATGCTCAAATGATGATGAAAATTCTAAAGAAACTAATGAAAATACTTATGAAACAAATACTGTAGAAGAAAAAAATGATAATCTTAATTATTCAAAAAACTCTTCTAATGTAGTTGCACATTCTATTGGATTAAATCAAAAATATACTTTTGAAAATTATATTATAGGTACTAACAATAGATTTGCACATGCATCTGCAGCATCAGTTTCTGAAAATCCAGGATTAAAATATAATCCATTGTTTATATATGGTGGAGTAGGGCTTGGTAAAACTCACTTAATGCAAGCTATAGGACATAGTATTGCAGAGTCTCATCCAAATTTTAGTATTATATATACAACACGGAGAAAACTTTGCAAATGAACTTGTATCAGCAATAATGAATAATAGTAGTGAGGCTTTTAGAAATAAATATAGGAAAATTGATTTACTGCTAATTGATGATATTCAATTTCTAGCAGGAAAGGAAAAATGTCAAGAAGAATTTTTCCATACTTTTAATACTTTATTTGAAGGTGGTAAACAAATTGTTCTTACAAGTGAAAAAGCTCCTAAAGAAATTAATATGTTAGAAGATCGATTAAAAACACGCTTTGAAATGGGGCTTGCAGTTGATATACAAGCTCCAGATTACGAAACAAGACTTGCAATATTAAGAAAAAAAGCGGAAAAAGAAAGGTACGTTATAGCAGATGATGTTTTAATAAAAATAGCAACTAAAGTAACTTCAAATATTCGTGAACTTGAAGGAGTTTTTAACAAATTAATTGCATATACTTCTTTTACAAATAAAGAATTAACTGATGCAATAATTGATAATACAATAGAATCTATATTAGTTAAAAACACAAAAGTATTAACAAGTACTTTAATAATTCAAGTGGTATGTAAGTTTTTTAATATTAAAGTAAGTGATGTCTTAAGTGAAAAAAGATCAAATAATGTAGCGTATCCAAGGCAAATAGCTATGTATTTGTGCAGAGAACTTATAAATATGACCTTCCCCAATATAGGTAAGGATTTTGGAGGAAGAGATCATTCTACAGTACTTCATGCATATTCTAAAATTTCAGATCAATATGAAAATAATGAAGAAGCTAGAGAACTTATAGATGATATTAAGAAATCCTTATCTATCAGTATGTAGGAGTATATATTACAAGATTGTTACAAAAGTATTGTTGTATTGTTACATACTGTGAAGTTATTCACAATTTGCTGTGGATATCCTGTGAATAACTTTGTGGATAACTATTTTTATCTGACTTATCCACATAAAACAAGTGTTCTGTGGATAATAAATACATGTTATCCACATGGTTATCAACAGTGATAAAGTATGTGATGGTAATGGTTTCTGATGGTTTTCCACATAATCCACAGGTACTACTACTACTACTACTAATTATAATATA
>Ga0265293_10008698_pt1 | contig 14936 bp, 12 predicted proteins | sample Munlanlewell138R_FD_192505 | JGI IMG/M metagenome (GOLD analysis project Ga0265293, IMG submission 192505) | Leachate microbial communities from a municipal landfill in Southern Ontario, Canada - Leachate well 138R | ecosystem: Engineered > Solid waste > Landfill > Unclassified | place: Canada...
TCTACATTAAATGTTACGTATTCTTCATCTTCTGTTACATCAGCAGCTGTAATATTAACCGTTGTTACATCTTCTGGATCTGGGTTATTTACAGAAGTTTGATCATATATCGTAGTTATAACACTATCTTTACCAATAGTAAGTAGATCGTAACCACCACCTTGTGTTCCTACAATAGTAACACTATAATCTTCATCATCTTCTTTATAAGCATCATCAAAATTATCAACTTTAAATGAGACTGAAGTAGAGTTTGCTGGGATTGTTACAGTGATTGTCTTTTCTATTAAATCATTATTGTCTGTGTCTATGTGAGCTATTTTAATAGTAATTAGCAAGTCTGTGATAGGAGCGTTTGTCACAGTTAATGTATATATAGCGCTATTCCCCTCGCGAACAACAGTCATGCCATCTATGCTAAGTTCAGCATTATGTATGATTTTATTGCTTCCATCAGGTTCTCTTTGTGTGCCGTCTAAAGCAAATCTAGCATCACGAAGAGTAGATACTATATCAGTTTGAGCCCCATCTCTTTGCTCAAATACTCCCTCTCCAGCTTCACTGCTCTTTGGTCTCTCTTCACCCGCTGCAGTTTCATCTAGCATAGCCAAGTCTTCATGTTCTTCTTTAGCTTTTGCATCTTCTTGAGCATATAAACTCTCATCTAACGCTTTTTTGATGCTAAGTTCTGCCAATCCTTCTTCTTGGCTTAACTCATCTATAAGTGATATATCAAATAGTTGCTCTTGTGTTGAAGTTAGAACTATACTATTTCCACCTTGTACACCCAGCTCTATTTTTGCACTTGAGCTATTGCTCTTATCTCCAAAAACCAACATGTCTTTAGTGATAATATCGCCTTTTTTCAACTCTATTATATTTGAAGAGCCGTCTTTTGCAAAAAACTTACCTTCTATCTCTTTTACTGTTGCGATTACTACTGCCATTTTGTGTTCCTATTATGGATAAAATTTTATTGTAGTTAGTATAGGGGATATGTGGATTTATTACTATTGTCCATAGGGACACTATGGAGGTTTTACTTTAAAAGTAGAGCTAAAGCTAGTCTATCTTTTACTTGTAGTTTTGTGTAGATACTTTGCGCATGTGCTTTGATAGTCCTTGGAGTTATCTGCAACTTTTCTGCAATATCTTTATAAGTATCTCCTTCTTTTAAGAAGAGTGCTACTTCTTTTTCTCTTTGACTCAATTTTTCAAGCTCTATGATATTGTCTTTTTTTGTATTTTGAGGTATTTGCATTATTAGTTGAGATGTTAATTCTGGATGCAGCCAGATAAGTTTTTCTTTTATTGTCTGTATTGCTGAGTTTATAAAATGATCCCTCATAAGTGCATTTCCATATGCCTTTGCACCATATGAGAGGACTTGTTTTGCAGTTGCTATGTCTGGATTGCGATGCAAAACCATCACAAGGTTTGAGTTTTGACTCATCGCTTCTATAAGATTTTTCACATTTGGACCCATTGCCGAATGGTTGATAATGATGAGACTATCTTTTGAGTCTATTAGTTGCTCTAACTCATATACAACTAAAGACTCATCAACCAAAGATTTTTGCCAATAAGATATCAGGTTTATATCATCACTATAAAGTAAAATCTTCATATTATCGCTCCGTAAAGGTGTACTGTTTTGTTTTTAAAATTGGCTTGAGTATGTAGTCAAGCACACTTTTTTGACCTGTGATAATGTCAACGCTAACTGTCATACCTGGTATGATTTTTAGAGGCTTAACCTCATTTCCTAAATAATTTTTTGTCGTTTTTATCCTAACAGTATAAAAAACATTTTCTTTTTGATCTTTAATAGTATCCGCACTGATATGAACAACTTCCCCATCAAGCCCACCATAGATCGAAAAATCATAAGCAGAAAACTTTACAATCGCTTTTTGACCAAAATATATAAAAGCGATATCTGATGGTTTGATTTTAACTTCAACCAAAAGGGCCTGATCACTTGGAACAACTTCCATAATGTTCTCACCAGGTTTTATAACTCCACCTACAGTATGAACAAAAAGCTCTTGGACTATACCTTTCATAGGAGAGCGAACAACTGTTCTAGTTACTTGATCTTCAAGTGCTGTATAGTTGGCCTTTAAAGATTCTAACTCTGATGCAGCTTCGTTTAGTTTTACCTTAGCATCACTTCTAAAGAGTAACTTTGTCTCCTCTATCCTACTCTCTACTTCTTTTATAGCAGAGTTTAGTCTAGGGATAGATTGCTGTATAGCTGTATATCTATCTTCTATCTCATTAGCCTCTCTTTGGAGCTTTAGGAAGTCTATTTTTGAACGCACTCCCTTATCTACCATAGGCTTTGTCATGCGAACCTCTTTTGTTATCATATCTAGAGATGATTTTAGGTGTGACTTGTGTGTTTGAGCTTCTGATAACTCATGCCTCTTTTGATTTAATTGCTCAAAGAGCGCTTCTAGCTTAGACTCTAGTTGCTTTTTATTTATCTGATAAAGGCTCTTCTCGTTTGCTACTAAGCTCGGTATTCTCTCTTGTATCTCATCAGGCACTACAAATTCTCCATCGCTTGATTCAGCTCTTAGACGACTTATCTTAGCCTCAAGCGAATCTGCTTTTATAGCATTTGAGCTAAATGAAGATTTTGATTTTTGGTTGTCTATCTTTAGAAGTATTTGCCCTTTTTCAACACTCTGTCCCTCTTTAACTAAAATCTCTTCAACGATTCCACCCTCAAGATTTTGTATCATCTGGTTTTTACCGCTAGGACTAATCTCCCCATCGCCTCTTGCTATCTCATCTATGATGGCAAAATTTGCCCAGATTAAAAACATAGCAATAGCAACAAGCCAAAAGTATAAAATCACTCTCATCGAAACTGGGGTTCTTTGTAAAACTGCAGCACTAAGAGAGTGCATAAACTCATAATCACGAGCAGATAAATTTTTCATCTCATCTTTCATCTTAAGCACCCCCTCCAAGTTGTTTTATAACATCTTCTTTTTTGCCATCAAGAAGTACTTTAGAGCGATGCATAACTATAACTCTATCTACTAAATCTAAGAGTCCTAATTTTTGAGTTATCAAAACAAATGTCTCGTTTTGAAACTCAGTTTTTAGGTTGCTCATAAGGTTTAACTCTGTAGTTTGGTCCATGGCATTTGTAGGTTCATCCATCAAAAATACAGAACTTTTTTGCATCAAAGCACGAGCTACTCCAACACTTTGTCTCTGTCCACCAGAGAGTCCTGCCCCTCTCTCACCTATTGGCATATCATATCCTCGCGGATGTGTTTTTACAAACTCATCCACACCACTAATCTGAGCTGCATATAAAACATCCTCTATCTGAGGATGCAAGTCAGATGAGATGATATTATCTTTTATAGTTCCCTTAAAAAGGTTTATATCTTGTGAGACATAACTTATAGAGCGACGCAAATCTGCTGGATCTATTTGTGAGATATCTATGTCATCTATAAGGATAGTTCCACTAGTTGGCTCGTAAAGTCTAAGTATTAGTTTTGCGATAGTTGATTTGCCAGAACCTATGCGACCAATGATGCCAACTCTCTCTCCTGCTTCAATAGTAAAACTAACTCTATCTAAAGCTGGTACTTCTGATTCAGGATAATGAAATGTCACTTCTTTAAATTCTATCTTGCCCTTAAATCCTGGTCTTTGAACAAACTCTTTGCCCTCTGGTCGCTCAACTTCTTGAGATATGATGTTGTTTAGCACCTCATAAGAACTCTTTGCATCTGAGTAGTTTGTGATTAGTCCTGCAGCTTGCCCCATTGGTGCGACTGTCCTTGAAGTGAGGATAACAACTGCAATAAGTCCACCCATAGTAAGCTCAAAGTCTTTTATAAGATAGACTCCAAAAACAACTACAAAAACAGTATTTAGTTGAATAAGGAGATTTGTAATATTAGGAATAGATGATGAGAGTAGCCTTGACTTAAGGTTTTTTTCTGCTATCTCTCCCGTTGACTCTTCCCACTCCCATTGCTGTTTACCAGACATACTTAGAGATTTTACAGTCTCTATGTTTTGCAAAGTCTCTATAAGTATAGAGTTTTTCTTCGCACTAGCCTCATGTGAGCTCTCAATAGACTCTCTAAGCGGAGTTCTTATAATCAAAGCAAAAATCAATATCAGCAACATTGTGACAATTGGCACAAGAACTAAAAGACCACCGATATAGTAGATAACTACTAAAAAGATTAGAGCAAAAGGTAGATCTATCACTGCTGTCATTGTAGCTGTAGTAAAAAAAGAGCGCACTGATTCAAAATCTTTTAGATTATTTGCAAATGAGCCAACAGACTTTGGATGAACCGCCATCTTCAGGTTTAAAACTTTTTCAAATATGATAGATGACATGATAATGTCACTCTTTTTTCCAGCAAGTTCAAGCATATATCCACGAATAAACTTTAAGAAAAAATCTAATATATAGACAAAGATGATACCTATAGCAAAAACTAAAAGTGTCTCTTGCGCATTGTTAGGGATAACTCTATCGTAAACGTTCATGGTAAAAAGAGGAGTAGCTAGCACAAAGAGATTTATAAGCAGTGAAGCCCAAAGAACATCTCTATATATAGTACGAGAGAGTTTTAGTGTACTCCAAAACCAATGTTTTGATTTTACTTCTAACGGGCGAGATTTCTTAGAGTCATACTTAAATCTTTTTTTAAGTAAAAATCCAAAACCTAGATACTCTTTTTCTAGATCTTTTACTTCTACCCACTCTTGTGAAGCTTCGCCATCAGCGTAGATGATTTTGGCTTTTGTTTTATCTGGTGAAAACTTCTCTAAGATACAGGCATTTTCGTTACTCAAAAGCAAAATCATTGGCAGGTGCAAATCTAGCATAGCAGTAATATCTCTTCTTACAAGAGAAGCATTTAGCCCTGCTCGAGCCGCTACACGGGAAAAGAGCGATTTTGATTTTGTATCAATACTAAATAGTTTTGAACTTCCATCTCTCTCATGTACGGGCATGCCAGATAGAAGTGCCTCAGCACTAAATGGTTTGTGAAACAACTTTGTATATAAAACCAATGCATCTAGCAAAGAGTCCTCTTTTACCGCTACGCCAACTCTTTCAATCATCTTTTACCCTCATTATTTGTTATATGACAACTTAACTTCTATGCGACGATTAGAAGCTCTACCTTCTTTTGTTCTGTTACTCTTAATAGGCTCTAACTCACCACGGCCCCTTGAGCTAAGTCGTGTCCCTTCTACACCCTCAGAGATCAGTGCAGCTTTTGCAGCATTAGCTCTTTTTTGAGATAAAAGCATATTTGCTTCTGCTCTTCCAACGCTATCTGTATGACCAATAATCTCTGCATTATAAATTGGATTTTGCTTCAAAAACATTGCAAATTCAACTACTTTAGAGTGAGACTCTTGAAGTATTTTATCTGAGTTTGTTTCAAAGTTTAGCGCTAGTTCTTTACTTATAGGACAACCTTTTAGGTCAACGTCCATACCAGCTGGAGTATCTGGGCACTCATCAAGATAATCAACTACTCCATCTCCATCACTGTCAAGTGGACAACCCTTGCTATCAACATTTACTCCAATTGGAGTATCAGGACACTCATCTTTATAGTCAGGAATTCCATCTTTGTCACTATCTATCGGACAACCATGAGCATCAACTTTAGCGCCTCTTGGAGTGCCTGGACATTTATCAAAAGCATCAAAAACGCCATCTTTATCACTATCTATATCTTCTGGAAAAAGAACATATATAGTAACCATTACACGGTTTGATAAATCACGACCCTTTGTTGTACCATCACTAAAAGCCATGTCAGTTCCACCGCGGTACTCAACTACTAAAAGCTCTTCATCTATCTCATCTTCAACAAATTTATTTGCTATGCTTTGAGCATAATCTTTGCTCAAATCTTGTGAAGTATTTGTATTTAGTGAATACCTAAACCAATTTTGTATCTTGTTTGCATAAGTTTTAGAATCAATTCTTTTTTCATTCTTGTCATCAGTTGGCTCATTTGTGTGACCTATAATCTTCACACGAATAGCTTCATCACTGTCTTTATACTCTTTTATAGCCTCAACTATTTTTTTGTAGTGTGAAGCATTATCATCACTAAGAGTGCCATTTTCGAAACTTAGCATACTAAAACGGACTATCTCTTTAAAATCCCCATACATAAAAGCATCAAGTTCAACACTTTTGCTTATGTTTGCATCTTCTATCTTGTATGCATCATCGTAAGTTCCTCCAAAGAGTGAACATGCAAGTAGTGCTATATATAAAATTTTCATTATAATTCCTCTTTAGTTAATTCTATTTCAACGCGACGATTAAGAGCAAGTCCTTCATCCGTGTCATTGCTAGCTATTGGTTGTTCTGCTCCACGACCTTCACTTTTGAGTCTAGCTCCTCTTATCCCCTCAAGTTCAAGTGCTTTTTTTATAGACATAGCTCTCTCATCTGAGAGTTTTAAGTTGTGCTTAGGATTACCAATGTTGTTTGTATGTCCTATGATTAAAGCTTTATAGTAAGGGTTGTCTTTTAAAAACTTTGCAAACTCTTCTATTTCAGCTTTTGCACTTGCTGGAATCTTCGCACTATTATTTGCAAAGTTCACTTTTAAACTAAGAGAGACACTACATCCGTCTCCATCAACATTGTAACCTAGCGGTGTATTAGGACACTTATCTAAATAGTCAGGTATCCCGTCCATATCGCTATCTAATGGGCATCCATCAGGAGAGACTTCTACATTTTTTGGTGTCATTGGGCATTTATCTAAAGAGTCTATAACTCCATCACCATCACTATCTCTTTGGATTTTTTTACAACCATATGGCATGATATTATTTCCAGGAAGTGAGTTATCACAAAGGTCTATATTATCAGCAATACCATCATTGTCCACATCTAAAGTAACTGGTAAAGTGTCCAAAATCTCATGCGCGCCAGCATCACTATATAGGTTTACTTTTGCTGCATAATTTTTTGCATCTCCAGCTACTGCCGTAACTAAAAGCCCCATAGCATCTAAGATACGGTACTTAGCGAATAGTTGTGAGTACTCAGCTGTAATGATTTGGCTTCTTGAGTTGATAACATCATTTTGAGAAGATAGAAGATCAAGAAGTGAACGACGACCTAAATCATATTCCTCTTCATAAAGCTCAAGTGTTTGCTCACTAAACTTGCTGTATTGGCGTAAATCAACTAGTTGCTTTCCAATCATCTCATAAGCGCTCCATGAGAGGTCTAAACCCTCTATAACTTGGCGTTTTAGTTCTCTTGTTATCTCTATTTCTTGATTTACTTTACTTAAGTGTTTTTGGATATTTGCCTTGTCTGCTCCACCACGAAATAAGTTGTAGTTCAAGACTATACGAGCACGAAATCTATCATCTGGTGAGTCAAAAGCATTTCTTTTTTCAACATCATTAAAAAACTGAGAAACTTCTAAGTCAATTTTTGGATAATAATCTTTTTTGCGTTGCTCCCAAAGTGCTTGAGAACCTTTTATGTTATAACGACTTACTAGTAGTGATGGGTTATGCTCTACGGAGTACATAGCAGCTCGCTCAATACTCTCTGGCATTGCTATATCAAAGTCAGGTCTTTGCATTTGAGATATGTCTGGCATTCTGCCGAGTAATCTTCTAAATGTATATTCTGCATCTCTTGCATTGTTCGTTTGCACAGTATAGTTTGAACGAGCAAGTGCTAGAGCTGACTGGATTTTTTTAACTTCTGAATCTGTTGTGAGTCCTGAGTCAAATAGATCTTTTACCTTCTGGTAGATATTTTCATTGATAGCTACGTTTTCTCTAGCTGTTTGCACAAGCTCACTTGCTCGCAATACATTTATATATGCACTTGTCATTTGAAAAGCTATATCATTTGCTTTTTCTATATAGTTATGAGCTGCAGCTAAGATTCTAGCCTCTTCATAATCAACCTTATGCATAGTACCAAAACCATCAAAGATGTTTTGAGTCAATGTCAAAGATGTTTCATATGCACCATAATTTTCATCTATTACATTATGCTCATACCTACTATCTGAACTATCTTTTAAAGCCCCCGCTTTTGTATAACCCGCTGTTGCTCTAAAGTCGAGTTGAGGATAGTACTCAGACTCTGCAATGTTTAAATCTTGTTGAGTTGCTCTATAGTTTTTGAGTCTCTCTTGGACAACTGGATGTGTATTTAGTGCCTCTTCTACGCTCTCTTTTAGTGTTAAACCAAAGAGTGAAGTAGATAACAGACAGCTTGCCGTTAGTAACATTGTAAAATGTTTTTTGGACATACTTAATTTCCTTGCATAATATTTGAACTATTTTCATTACTTTAACTAAGATGAGTGAGGAATTAGTGAGTATTGGAAATTTTTTATTTTGTTTTATAAAATTTTTAAATACTTGCTTATATTTGCTACACTTCTATCTTATAACCTACACCAAAAATATTTTTTATTGTATCTTTTGGCAGTTTTTTTCTTAGGTTTTTAATAATAGTTTTTAAAGCACTTATCTTGTCGCCTTCATAATCATTCCATATAGATATAATGATGTCATCGTAACTATATATAATATTTATATTTGAAAAAAATAGTTGTAAGAGCTGTCTTTCTTTATCTGTTAGTGCTATATTATATTGCCCTTTTAACTCTTGAGCTTTATAGTTCCAGCTATATCCATCTTTTAAAAATAGTATCTTTTTTGAAGAGACATCATATTTGTCTAGCTCTGTAATAGCTAGATTTAGCGCATCTTTTAGGTCACTTCTGCTTATAGGTTTTATAAGATATTTTGTAAGCTTTAGAGATGTGGCTTCTAAGAGATAGTTAACATCAGCATGAGCTGTTAGCATGATGGCTTTTGTTGTATGGTCCAGCTCCCTTACCTTTTTGAGAAACTCTAGTCCATTAAGTTTAGGCAGATTTATATCTACTATCATGATATTTGGCTTTTTACTTTTATATATCTCATATGCCATCACACCATCAGAGGCTTCAAAAACATCTTTAAAATACTTTTTTAGATATATCACGTAGTTTTGTCGTATCTCTTTTTCATCTTCTACAAACAATATTGTATAGTTGTTTTTTAGCTCACTCACCACTTATTCCTAACTTTATATCAAAACAGACGCCAAACTCGCTATTGCTAACGCTTAACTCCCCTGCCAGTATATCTTCAATAATTTTTTTAGACATATAAAGACCCAAACCTGTTCCTTGTGACTTATGCTTAGTAGTAAAGTATGGCTCAAAGATTTTCTCTTTTATGCTCTTTGTTATACCACCTGCATTGTCACAGATTTTAATTATACAAAAATCTACATCTTGTACATATAAAACTCTAATTTTTGCATTATATACATGTCTCTCTACAAGTGCATCTATGGCATTATTTAAGATTACTACTATAACTTGCTGAAGCTCATTTTCATAGCTGTTGCATCTATGTTTTGTATCTATATCTATCTCAACATTTATGTTGTTTCTATCTAGGCTTCCCTTAACAACATATAGTGACTTCTCAACCATCTCTCTAATGAAGAAATCTTTTTTTTCCCTACTTGTACTAAAGAAACCTTTAAAATCATCTATAGTGTTTGAGAGATATTTTGTTAAGGATTCTATCTCTAAAAGTCTCTCTTCTATCTCTTTGCTTTTGATATTTTGCTCACTCATAACATCGTCTATAAGTAAAACATTAGAGTTTATTTGTGAGAGTGGTTGGCGCCATTGGTGGGCAATATTTTCTAGCATCTCGCCCATAGAAGAGAGTTTATTTTGATGAAAGAGGATTTTATCTTTATCAGTTGATTTTTTTAGTTCATCTTGCATCTTAGTCTTTAGCTCTTTGTTTAACTTTCTCATCTTAAAGTTACTATATAAAAACAGAGCAATAACTACAAAGGTCATAAAAAGAAGTTGGAAATTTGATGAGTAAACAATGCTTAGCTCACGCTGTGTTTCATAAGAGTTAGCCATGGAGACTAAAAAAGTTAATGCGAAGAATTCTCTCATCTATATTTTTATTGCCTTGTTATAATATTAAATAGTATTTATAATATACACTTACAGATTATACTCAGTAAAAGTGAGTTAATAGTGAGTTTTTTTATAAACTTCTATTGTCTTAATTATAATATTTGTGTATAATAATCAACTTGCAATAAGATTCAAAAAGGTGTTATCATGGGGAAAAACAGAGGTAAAAGTGACATCAACCACCAAGGAGATCTATCTAAAGTGGGAAATGTTGAACATATAAAAGAGATACTTTTTGGCTCTCAAGAGAGAGAACTAAACCTTAGATTTGAAAGATTAGAAAGAGAGATGAAGTCTATACATGAAGATCTTAGTAAAAGATTAGACCAAAATCAAAGAGACTTAAATTCTCGCATAAACCACGAGTTTGAAACACTTTCAACAAAGATAAAAAGCATAACTATAAAACAACAAGATGAGTTAGAAGATGTAAGAGACTCTGCATCAAAACAAGAAAAAAGAATCCAAAATTCATTAGAAATTATCTCAGAAGAGTTTAACACTAAAAATGAGCAACTAAGAAGTACACAACAGGACAATAAAGATTTTCTTAGCTTAGAGATAAAAAACATAAAAGATGAACTATTTTTTACCTTGCAAGAAAAACTCTCAGATTTAGACGAGGATAAACTAGATAAATCAGATATAGCAAATATCCTAATAGAAGCTGCTATGCGTATAAAAGGCACAAAACTAGAGCAGCAACTAACTGAAATAGATGGCTAAAGATGACAAAATTCTAAAAGATGATGAAGCTCTTTTAGAAGCAATTTCTCCCATAGTAAATGAGTTGATAGACAGAAACTACATAAACTCAAAAGATAAGATTACTGCGCAGTTAGCACCACTTATCGGAAATGCCATCAGAGTCCAGATAAAGTCTCAAAAAGATGAAGTAGTAGATGCCCTCTATCCCGTGATGGGAAATATGATTAGCCGTTATGTCACAAAAACTTTCCAAGAGATGCTAGAGTCTATAAACAAACAGATTCAAGAAGGCCTTTCACTAAAAGTTATCAAAAGAAAAATCCAAGCAAAAATCCAAGGTGTAAGTGAAACCGAACTCTTACTTAGTCAAAATGTAAGCTCAAATATTAGAGCCTTGCTCCTTATCCACAAAGAGAGCGGTGTACTACTAGCCCATGCCCAAAACCCACAAGCACCAATCAGTGAACCTGAAATGTTAGCATCTATGATGAGTGCTATTAAGAGTTTTATAAACGACTGGATAGATAAAAATCAAAAGCACAAACAACTCGGTGAGATAGAGTTTGGTGGAAATAAAATAACCATTGAGGATGCTGGCTATAGCTACTTTGCCATCATAACTGATGGACCGCTCTATGCAAGTTCACATAAAAAAATTCGCAAAGTTTTAGAGTCTATTGTATTGAATCATGGTAACTCCATCAGAGAGTTTCGTGGAGATTTAACTAACTTTGCAAATATGCAAATATATAAAAAGATATCAAGTTTGCTAGAGAATGAAAGACTACAAGAAGTGAGTTCAAAAAAAATTCATCCTATTTTATTTTTACTGCCAGTTATTTTTGCTAGCTTCTTTGCATGGAACTGGTATGTGGCAATGCAAGATGCTAAACTTTTAGACGAGGTAAAACAAAAGTTGTACAAAACACCTCAGCTCACCATATACCGCATAGATGCATTTTTAGAGGCAGATACTATAAAACTAAAAGGTGAAGTACCATCAGCCTTTCATAAAAACTTAGCACAGAGTAAAGTGGGTGAAATTTTTGATGCAAAAAAAATAAAAAATGAGTTAATTATAGTCAGTTTAACTGATGACACAATGCAGATAAGCTCAAATATCGCATATCTAATCCAAGGGTTTAATCTCTCATTTGCTTCAAATATTAGCTACACATTTAACTACCCTTACTTAAGACTGATGGGGGAGATTTCAAGCGAGTCTAACAAAGAAAAATTACTTACAAAATTAAAAGAGATAGATGGAGTTAGCGAGATAAAAGATGAGATAGATGTAGTACTTTATGATATCAAAACTAGTATTTATTTTGACAAAGGCTCATCAAGTATACAAGAGAGTGAGTTGCATAAACTCATCACTCTCATATCTTTGCTAAATTCTCAAAATGATGCACTTAGCATATCTGTTGATGGATACAGTGATTCTTCTGGCTCAGATACTGCAAATAAAATATTAGCTCTAAATAGGGCTAAAAAAGTTGAAAGTTTTTTAAAAGAAAGAGGCTTTGTAGGTCAAACTATAGAAGCACAAGGTAGGGATGAGCTTCCTCTTGAACTAGGTATCAACAAAGATTCACAAGAGGCACGATGCGTGATAATTTCATGGAAAAAGTGAGAAATAATGTTTGCATATAAAGTAGTAATGGTTGGTGATTTTGCAACAGGTAAAACAAGTTTGATAAGACGATTTGTAGATAATAGTTTTAGCGAAGATTATCTTAGTAGCATTGGAGTTAGCATCTCTAAAAAAACACTAGGAAATTCTACTATGATGATATGGGATATAGAAGGTAGAACAGAGTTTAAGCCCATATTTAAACAGTATCTTAGCGGTGCAAAAGGCTTTATAATAGTAGCAGATCTCACTCGCAAGGGTACAATTGAGTCTATAAAAGACCATATAAACACAGCTCTTAGCGTAGTTAGCGATGCTCCTATTTGTATAGCCCTAAATAAAAGTGACATCAAGAGTGACTTTAGTGTTGATATAAATGAGATAAAAGGCTTATCTGCAAATATCCTTAGTGTTTTTAAAACATCCGCACTCAGTGGGGATGCAGTTGATGATCTCTTTAAACAATTAAATGCGAAAATAATAAAGGAGATAACATGCTAAATCAGTCCATAGCATCCCTTTTATGTAAAAAAAGTAACCTTTCATATCTTATCTTTGATCAAAGCTTCAACATTATTGACTTCAATGGAGAGTTAGTGGAGATGGCAAATGACAAAAATGCTCTAAAGTTTTCTGCAGATGCAAGAGAGTCTTTTTGGGAGTTTATAGGAATCGAGCAAGAAATCATAAAACTATTTAAAAGTCATAATCCAATAAGCTTTGAGATACCAATGATACAAAAAGAAGGTATCTTTTATAGTGTTGAAGTAGAGATATATGAACAAAACAAATCTAAAAGATTATTAATTGCTTACTTTAGAAAAAAATCAGAATTTTCACTAAAATATGCAAATGCAATACAAGAGATAAACAAAAAGACTCTCATCTTTCAAACAGAACACAAAGACCTAAGCAATCAAGAACAATACTATGAGCTTATAAACAATAAATTACTTAGTTTTTATGTTGATAGTGATGGAATTATCACACAGGTAAATGATACTTGTTCACTCTTTTTTGCACAAGATAAACAGATGATGATAGGAAATCATTTTTCTCTATTTTTTCAAACTAGAGAATCAACCCTAAACCTATCTCAAAGTGGAATTATGCGAGCTATTAATACTGAGGGTAAAGAGATTCTTTTTCATACAAATATAATAGCTCTACAAAAAGATGACAAAATCTATGAAAACCTCATTATCTGCCAAGATATTACATATTTAAAACAGATAGAAGAAGAGCTAAAGTTTGCAGCTTCTAATGATAGTTTAACTGGTCTTATAAACAAAAATAGTTTTTTAAAAAAAGTAGATGAACTCATCCAAAAAAAAGATGATGAAGCCATGTGGTTATGCCTCATAGATTTGAATAATTTTGAATCCATCAACGAAAACTATGGCCGCCATGCAGGAGATATGCTACTAAAGCATCTAAGCAGGCTTTTAAAGAGTTTAGTTAGAGATGGGGATATTGTAGCGAGAGTCGGTGTCGATGAGTTTGCTATACTCTTTGATAGTATAAAAGATGAAAAATATTTAGACTCAACGATAGGTAGAATATATGATACTAAAGTATCGTCTCCTCTTATTTATAGTGCCAATGATACTATAGCTCTTGACTTTAAACTAACATCTTCTTGCTATCCACGAGATGCAAATGATGCAAAGGAACTTATCTTAGAAGCTCAAAAACTTATGCGGTTAAAAAAACAAAAGAATAGAGTAAGCTTAAATGACTTATAATAGAGTTATTTTGCTAAATGGAGGGTACAATGTTTGTTTCATCATACAATACTTACATTACTACAAATCCCTCTGATAAAAATTCAGCTCAAAAACTAGAGAAAAAATCATCCTCTGGTGAATCATTTCAATCACAATTAAAACAACACTCTTTGCTCGAATCAAAAGATACCAAAAATATACCTATAAACTACATCTCAAACTATAAAGCATTTAGTAATAAACAAAAAATGCAAGATGGATTGCTAGATAATGAAACTAAAAAGTTTACTAAAATAAACAACTTAAACAGCGCCAAAGATGCTTATAAAGAAAATTCAAAGATGTTTTCTCTATTTCTTGAGCCAAAAATGACTCAAAACCAAACTCCACAGATAGATGCATCCCTACCAAAAGAGCTACAATCTGCTCAAGAGAAGCAACTTCGCCACACTATGGTAAACACCTACCTAGCAAATGACAAATACTACCAAATAACTGCCTAAGACTCTATCCAAGCCTCAGTTTTTAAGATACGTCCATCACAAAAACACTTCAACTTTAAGGCACTTGAACACTTACCATCACTTATGTCCATAATGGCGATTTGAAGTATCTTTTTACACTTTTTTGGTATATCAAAGTGTGATTTCAACCCTGTTAAAAACTGCTTTAGCGGTGCTGCTTTATCCATTCCTATCACATTATCTCTACACCCACTAAGACCTATATCACTTAGATATGCAGTGCCCTCTACTATTTGGAAGTCATCAGTGCTAACATGAGTGTGAGTGC
>Ga0265293_10008699_pt1 | contig 14932 bp, 10 predicted proteins | sample Munlanlewell138R_FD_192505 | JGI IMG/M metagenome (GOLD analysis project Ga0265293, IMG submission 192505) | Leachate microbial communities from a municipal landfill in Southern Ontario, Canada - Leachate well 138R | ecosystem: Engineered > Solid waste > Landfill > Unclassified | place: Canada...
TGGCAAGCAACGTGGTCGAGACCCCCGAGGAAGTGGCTGACACCATCGGCAAGGCGCTGCAGTTTGTGCCGAAGGCACGGCTGTTCCCGTGCACCAACTGCGGCCTGGCGCCAATGGAGCGGGACGTGGCGTTGCGCAAGCTGAAAGCGCTGGCGGAAGGCACGAAGTTGGCCAAGAAGCGGTTCAGTTAGGCCATTGAGGGATAAGCCCGGACACCAGGCAGTCCTTGAGGACTGTCTGGTGTCCGGGCTTATCCGAGCGGCTTGCAAGCCGCGAAGTGGACCGCGCGAAGCGCCTAGGGGGGTGGTCTTTTACGAAGCTGCGCTTTCACGCGAAGCGCGCTTGCGCTCGTGCTCTTTCAAATGGCGCTTGCGCAGACGGATGTTCTGCGGCGTCACCTCGACCAACTCATCGTCAGCGATGAATTCCACCGCGTACTCGAGCGAGAGCTGGATCGGCGGCACCAGACGCACCGCCTCATCCGAACCGGAGGCCCGCACGTTGGTCAGTTGCTTGCCCTTGATCGGGTTGACCACGAGGTCATTGTCACGGCTGTGAATGCCGATGATCATGCCCTCATACAGCGCCTCGCCCGGAGACACGAACATGCGGCCGCGATCCTGCAGTTTCCACAGCGCGTAGGCCACGGCAGCGCCGTCTTCCTGGCTGATCAGCACACCGTTATTGCGCTCACCGACGCCGCCCTCGCGGACCGGCGCGTATTCGTCGAACACGTGCGCCATCAAGCCGGTGCCCCGGGTCAGGCTCATGAATTCGCTCTGGAAACCAATCAGGCCGCGTGCCGGAATCCGGTACTCAAGGCGGGTGCGGCCTTTACCGTCGGATTCCATATTGAGCAGTTCGCCCTTGCGGCGGCCCAACTCTTCCATGACCGATCCCTGCTGGTTGTCTTCAAGGTCGATCGTCAGCATTTCATACGGTTCGCACCGCTGGCCGTCAATTTCCTTGAAGATCACGCGCGGACGCGACACAGCCAGCTCATAGCCTTCGCGACGCATGTTCTCGATCAGAATCGTCAGATGCAGTTCGCCACGGCCCGAGACTTCAAAAATGGTGTCGTCGTCGGTGTCGTTGACGCGCAGCGCCACGTTGGATTTCAGCTCGCGGCTCAAGCGCTCGCGCAATTGGCGGCTGGTGACGAACTTGCCTTCACGGCCCGCCAGCGGCGAGGTGTTGACGCAGAAGTTCATCGTCAGGGTCGGCTCGTCCACTTGCAGCATCGGCAAGGCTTCCGGCGCTTCCGGCGCGCATACCGTGCAACCGATCCCGACTTCGTCGATGCCGTTGATCAGGACAATATCGCCCGCCTGGGCTTCGTCAACGACTTTGCGCTCCAGGCCCTGGAATTTCAGCACCTGGTTGATGCGGCCCTTGAAGGTTTCGCCATCCGGACCGAACTTGACGATCACATCCTGGTGGCCACGCACACGTCCGCGATTGATCCGGCCAACGCCGACCTTGCCCACGTAGGACGAGTATTCCAGCGACACGATCTGCAGCTGCAAGGGGCCGTCCGCATCATCGTTGCGCACCGGTACTTTGTTGAGGATTTCATCGAACAGCGGCTTCATGTCGCCGGAACGCACGTCCGGGGTCAGACCCGCGTAGCCGTTCAGGCCCGAGGCGTAGACCACCGGGAAGTCCAGCTGCTCTTCGGTGGCGCCAAGCTTGTCAAACAGATCGAAAGTCTGGTTGATGACCCAATCAATCCGTGCGCCGGGACGGTCAACCTTGTTGACCACCACGATCGGCTTCAAACCCAGCGCCAGCGCCTTGCGCGTAACGAAGCGGGTTTGCGGCATCGGGCCTTCCACCGCGTCGACCAGCAGCAGCACGCCATCGACCATGGACAGCACGCGCTCGACTTCACCGCCGAAGTCCGCGTGTCCCGGGGTGTCGATGATGTTGATGTGCGTCCCGTTGTATTCAACTGCACAGTTCTTGGCAAGAATCGTGATACCACGTTCTTTTTCGATGTCGCCCGAGTCCATGACCCGTTCATCGATTTGTTGGTTGTCGCGGAACGTTCCCGCTTGGCGCAGGAGCTGATCCACCAGAGTGGTTTTACCGTGGTCGACGTGAGCGATGATGGCCACGTTGCGCAAGGCGCGTGTCATGATTTTTCCTTGAAAGCAATCAATCTATCGGGATGCAACCAGCCATCAGCGGCACGGGCAGTTCCCAAAAACTTGCCATTCGGGTCGCTCACGCGAACCCCGCCAGTGATCTGTATTGCGTTGGGTGCAGAAGTCGAATTCTGCACAGGAAAGGCTACCGTTTGACCTTGCATGAAACGCTGTGCGGCTGCGTCATCGAGCCGCAGCGCCTCATAGTCCGGCAACAGGACGTCCAGCGGCAGCAAGGCCGTGTCAGGACGTTCGAGCCCTTCGAGCCTGTCCAGCGTCCAAGCCTGGTCAAGCGTGAAACCGGCGGTGCTGGTGCGCCGCAACGCCGTCAAATGAGCGCCGCAGCCCAAACGCCGCCCGATGTCCTGGGCCAGCGTGCGGATATACGTGCCTTTGCTGCAACGCACGTCGAGGATGAAATCCCGCGGCGTCAATACCTCCACGGCAATCGAGTGCAGGGTTACGGCGCGCGCCGCCCGCTCCACTTCAATCCCTTGCCGGGCATACTCGTACAACTTTTTGCCATCGCGCTTCAGGGCCGAATACATCGGCGGAATCTGTTCGATCGGCCCCAGGAACGCCGCCGCGGCGGTTTCGATCTCGGCGGCGGACGGCAGGCGATCGGGCGTTTGTCCCGCAAACGGCACCGGCAAGCCGGTCAAGTCGCCGCTATCGGTTTCCTCGCCCAGTCTGACGTGGGCGCGGTAGGATTTGTCCGCCTGGAAAAGATAGCCGGAAAACTTGGTGGCTTCGCCGAAGCACAGAATCATCAAACCGGTGGCAAACGGGTCCAGCGTGCCGGTATGGCCGCCCTTCTGTGCATTCAGGCAACGCCGCGCGCGTTGTAAAGCATGGTTGCTCGACAAGCCTTCGGGCTTATCGAGTAACAACACTCCATCGATCGCCAATCCACGACGTGACGCCATTGCCAGTTTCCTTTGATAACGGACAGGGCTCAGCCGCGCTGATCGTCAGGGTCGGGTTCAGGTTCGTCCGGAACGCTGCCGCGCACGGGCGGCTCGATGGAGACGTCGGGCAAGCCGGCCGCGACGGAGTCCGCCAGGACGCCGGGCGTATTGGCGGTATCGATCAGGCGGGACATGGCCACGCCTTTTGACAATTGGTCGTCATGGAGGAAGACCAGGGTCGGTACGGTGTGGATGTGCAATTGCTTGAACAGCAGCGAATGAAACCAGCCTGCTTTCTCATTCAGCGTTTGCGTTGCCACTTCCGGGCTTGCGCCAATCACCGTAAAGAATACGCGTGCGTGGGCATAATCCGGGCTCAGCGCCACGGAGGTAAGCGTGATCAGCCCGGTGCGCGAAACGTCCAGCTCTCGCTGGATCATTTCGGCCAGATCCTTCTGGATCTGATCAGCCAGCCGCAAATTGCGGCCGCCGCCGGGCAGTTTTTTTTGACGATGTCGGCTCATGCTTTGCCTGCGCGCTTACAGCGAGCGCGCCACTTCCTTCACTTCAAAGACTTCAAGCTGGTCACCCACCTCGAGGTCATTGCTGTTGCGCAAGGTGATGCCGCAGTCAAAGCCGCTCTTGACTTCCTTGACGTCATCCTTGAATCGGCGCAGCGATTCCAGCTCGCCGGTCCAGTGGACCACGTTGTTGCGCAGCAAGCGGACTTGCGAATTGCGACGGACGATGCCATCCAGCACCATGCAGCCGGCCACTTTGCCAATGCGGGAAATGCTGTAGACCTCGCGGACTTCCACCAGGCCGATGACTTCTTCGCGCTTCTCCGGCGCCAGCATGCCCGACATGGCGGCTTTGACCTCGTCCACCGCATCGTAGATGATGTTGTAGTAGCGAATGTCAATGCCGTTGTTCTCGGCCAGCTTCTTGCTGCTGGCGTCGGCCCGCACGTTGAAACCGATCACGACGGCCTTCGAGGCAATCGCCAGGTTGACGTCGCTCTCGGAGATGCCGCCTACGGCCGCATGCACCACCTGAACGCGCACTTCCTCGGTGGAGAGCTTGACCAAGGACTGCACCAGCGCTTCCTGCGAACCCTGAACGTCGGTCTTGATGATCAGCGGCAAGGTTTGTACGCCGTCGCCGATGTTGTCGAACAGGGACTCCAGCTTGGCGGCCTGCTGGCGAGCCAGCTTGACGTCACGGAACTTGCCCTGGCGGAACAGCGCGATTTCACGCGCCTTGCGCTCATCGGCCAGCACCATCAGCTCATCGCCGGCGGCAGGCACTTCCGTCAGGCCCTGAATTTCAACCGGGATGGACGGACCCGCCGATTGCGTGGGCTTGCCCAGGTGATCCAGCATGGCGCGGACGCGGCCATGGCTGGAACCCGCCAGCACGACGTCGCCGCGGTTCAGCGTGCCGCTCTGGACCAGAATCGTGGCCACCGGGCCACGGCCCTTGTCCAGCCTGGCTTCAATGACCAGGCCTTTGGCCGGTGCATCGGTCGGCGCCGTCAGCTCCAGCATTTCAGCCTGGAGCGAGACGTTTTCCAGCAATTCATCAATACCCTGGCCGGTTTTTGCGGAAACCGCGATGAACGGCGCATCGCCGCCATACTCTTCCGGCACCACTTCCTCGGCCACCAGTTCCTGCTTCACACGCTCGGGGTTGCCCTCGGGCTTGTCAATTTTGTTGATGGCAACCACGATCGGCACGCCAGCCGCTTTCGCGTGGCTGATGGCCTCCTTGGTTTGCGGCATCACACCGTCATCCGAAGCCACCACCAGAATCACGATGTCAGTGGCTTGCGCGCCACGGGCACGCATGGCGGTAAAGGCTTCGTGGCCCGGGGTGTCCAGGAAGGTGATCACGCCGCGGCTCGTTTTGACGTGGTAAGCGCCAATGTGCTGCGTAATGCCACCCGCTTCGCCGGATGCCACTTTGGCGCGGCGGATGTAATCGAGCAGCGAGGTCTTGCCGTGGTCCACGTGACCCATCACGGTCACGACCGGCGGACGCGGCAGCGACGGCACATCCGTGGCGGGCGCCTCATCCAGGAAGGCTTCCGGATCATCCAGCTTGGCCGCAATTGCGGTGTGACCCAGCTCTTCGACGACGATCATCGCCGTTTCCTGGTCCAGCACCTGGTTGATCGTGACCATCTGACCCATCTTCATCAATACCTTGATGACTTCTGCGGCCTTGATGGCCATTTTGTGGGCCAGGTCAGCCACGGAAATGGTTTCGGGAACGTGCACTTCACGCACGATGAGCTCGGTCGGCTGCTGGGCACGGTTGTCCTGCCCATGGCGGCCGCCACGGCCGCCACGGCCACCCCGCCAGCCGTCGCGCGAACCGGCGGTGGTGTCGCCCCGGGTCTTGAGGCCCTTCCGGCCCTTGGACTCGTCATTCCAGCCGCTCTTGCCGGGACTGCCTTTCTTGACAGTGCCGGGCTTGTCGTCTTTCTTGACGCCCGGCGCGGGCGCGGCCGCGGGTGCCGAAGCCGGTTTCTCGGCGGGCTTGGCCTTGACGCCCGCCTTGGCGGGCGACTTGTGCAGGGTGCCGCTGATCGTGCCCGGCGCGGCGGCCGGTTTCTCGGGCTCTTTGGCGGGCGCGGCATGCTGCACCTTGTTGCGCGGACGGCTCAGCATCTCACGCAAGGCGGCGGCTTCAGCCTCGGCGGCCCGGCGGGCCTTCTCACGCGCGGCGGCAGCCTTGGCGTCTGCTTGCTTGATTTCTTCCGCTTTCTTGCGCGCCTCTTCGGCTTTCACACGGGCGGATTCCGCACTGGCGGCGGTAGTCACAACGGCTTCACTCACTGCAGCCCCTCCCTCGGGCGTGGCAGGCTGGGATTGATCTTTGGATTCGGATTGCTGCTTGGTTTTTTCTGCCTGAGCCTGTTGCTCGGCAGCCCGCGCAGCCTGCTCCGCCTCGCGCGCAGCGGCTTCCGCCGCTTCCGCGGCAAGACGTGCCTGTTCTTCGGCCTCGCGCAGCCGCGCTTCGGCTTCCAGACGGGCTTTTTCATCCGCCTCGGCCCGGGCGCGGGCTTCCGCATCTTCACGGGCTTGCGCCAGACGCTCCGCTTCCTGGGCGGCCGCCAACGCTTCCTCGGTCTGTGCGGATTGCTCGATTTCCTCGTCTTGCGAGGCGGCTTCCAGTTCCAAACCGTCCAGGTTGTCGCGCTTGACGAAGGTGCGCTTCTTACGCACTTCGACGGAGATCGTGCGCGCCTTGCCGGTCGCGTCGGACTGCTTGATTTCCGAGGTCTTCTTGCGCGTCAAGGTAATTTTTTTCCGATCGTCCGCCGCGCCATGAGCACGGCGCAACGAGTCGAGCAGCTGTGCCTTATCGCCTTCAGTGATCGTGTCGTCAACCGACTTAACGCTTACGCCTGCGGCACGCAGCTGTTCGAGCAGAACATTTGCAGGCAATTTCAGCTCTGTAGCGAAGTGGGCAACAGTGTTACTCGACATTCGTTTCTCTTCCCCGATTTAGCATCAACGATTAAAGGCTCAGTCTTGATCAAACCAGTGCGCGCGCGCACTGACGATCAGTTGCTTGGCCTGTTCTTCGTCGATGCTGGTCAATTCGATGAGCTCGTCCACAGACAAGTCCGCCAGATCATCGCGCGTCACGATGCTGCCCTCGGCCAGCTTGGCCACGAGTTCAGACGTCATGCCTTCCAATGTCAGCAGATCTTGCGCCGTTTCCACGCGCTCTTCCTGTGCGATGGCTTCGGTCAACAACGCATTACGGGCGCGGTTGCGCAGCTCGTTGATGGTGTCTTCGTCGAAGGCATCGATTTCCAATAGCTCCTGGATCGGTACGTAGGCAATTTCCTCGATTCCAGTAAAGCCTTCCTCGATCAGGATGTCCGCGACTTCTTCATCGACGTCCAGGCGTCCGATGAACAGTTCGCGCAGCGCCTGATGCTCTTCCTCTTGCTTGGCCTGGCTCTCTTCGGGCGTCATGATATTGATCTGCCAGCCCGTCAGTTCCGAAGCCAGGCGGACGTTCTGCCCGCTGCGGCCAATGGCGATTGCGAGGTTGTCTTCATCAACCACGACGTCCATGCCGTGGCTGTCTTCGTCAACCAGGATCGACTGTACGTTGGCCGGCGCCAGCGCGCCGATCACGAATTGCGCCGGGTCTTCCGACCACAGCACGATGTCGACCTGCTCTCCGCCGAGTTCATTGCGCACGGCCTGAACACGGGAGCCGCGCATGCCGACGCAAGTGCCGATCGGATCGATGCGGCGGTCATGGGCGAAAACGGCGATCTTGGCGCGCACGCCCGGATCACGCGCCGCGCCTTTCAGCTCAAGCAGGCCCTGCTCGATCTCAGGCACTTCATTTTCAAAGAGCTGGGCGATGAACATCGGCGACGAGCGTGACAGGATGACCTGCTGGCCACGCGCCTGGCGGTCAATGTCTTTCAAGTAAGCGCGAACGCGATCACCAATGCGCAGGTTTTCTTTCGGAATCATTTCCGAACGCGGCAGGCGGGCCTCGACCTTACCGATTTCAACAATGGCGTCGCCCTTGTCCATGCGCTTGATCGTGCCCGAGACGATGGATTCGCCACGCTCCAGGAAGTCATTCAGCAATTGCTCGCGCTCGGCGTCGCGAATTTTCTGCAAAATAACCTGCTTGGCCGTTTGCGCGCCAATCCGTCCGAACTCGATTGCCTCCAGACCTTCCTCGATGTAGTCACCGACTTCCAGGTCAGGATGGGTGTCGTGCGCATCAGACAGCAGCGTCTGCTGATCAGGCAGCTGCAAGCCTGCCTCATCCGGGACGACCAGCCAGCGGCGAAACGCCTCGTACTCGCCGGTGTCACGATCAATCTCAACGCGAACATCGACGTCTTCTTCTTTAAAGAGCTTCTTCATAGCTGACGCCAGCGCGCTTTCCAGCGCGCCGAACACGACGTCGCGCGTGACGTTTTTTTCACGCGCAAGGGCATCAACCAACAACAGAATCTCACGGCTCATCGTTTTTTGCCCCTGAAATTCAGCACAGGATCCAGTTTGGCACGCTCGATTTCATCGAGAGTGAAACGCAAAACTTGGAGCTCGCCTTCTTTTGCTTCGAATTCGATACCGAAGGCTACTGCTTCGGCGCCTAATGACTTGGCATCGGCCGACTGCTCGATATCTTCAGGAGCAATCAGCGTACCGGTAAATACTTTGCGCCCTTCAAACGGAAGACGCAATTTGATTTCTGCACGTTCACCCGCAAAACGGATGAAATCGTTGACGCGGCGCAGCGGCCGGTCCGTTCCAGGAGAGCCGACCTCCAGCCGTGCGTAATCGATGCTCTCCACTTCATACACACGCTGCAGCTGCCGGGTAACGGCTTCGCAATCTTCAATGCGAACCCCTTCTTCGCGGTCGATGGTGACGCGCAACAATCCGCCGCCAGCCCGTTCGACGTCGACCACTTCAATCCCCATGCCCTCCAGGGATTGCTCGGTTAGCTGAAAAAGATCTGCCATGCCTTAAAAATAGACCCACTAAGAAGCGCACGAGGTCAATCGTGCTGGATGGATTCAGCCCATCCGGACGCCCTCAACAGGCCAATCCGGAAGACCAATGCAATCCGTTCAACAAAAAAAAATGGGCTGTGCAGTCCAGCCCATTTTACGCCGCATGGCCCTTGATGAAACCGCGATGAAACGCCCATGACGCTTCAAACTCCTCAAGAAGACCACTCAACGCTTGTTCTGTTGAAAGCCTGGTATCCGCACACTACCTGCAAGCGCAGTCCAGTCATGAAGGACACAACGGCTTTCCCTGACAGCTAAAACCACACTTTGCAGCCTAGGTATGTAAGTTCAAGCTAAAAAACACAATACGCAAAACCCACAGACCTGCCAAAAGCTACAGCCTAGCCTATAGATAATAAATGATTTACCTACACAACTCAAGCAAAACCCCGGTAAAACCCGGGGTCGTGGCTCAGGAACGACCGCGACGGCCCCGTCCGCCCGGCGACACGCCAAGCTTGGATTCATAGGCGGCTTCGCCCCTGGGCTGGCGCTCCGCATTCGGCGACTTGGCCGGGGCTGGGCGGCGGCCCTTGGGCTTGTCCGCGTGACGGTCCCCATTGGCAGCGGGACGCGCACGGGAGCGGACCGGATTGGTTTCAGCCGCCGAACGCTTTGCGCCGCTGCGCGCCTGGCCGGTCTTCTGGCCTTTTCCGGCGAAAGGATGGCCATTGGCCAAGCCCCCGGAGATCATCAGGCCCGTGCCGAAAGGATCAGAAGGGAAGGACTGGCCCGCCCGCGCCGTGCCACGGCCCTGGCGCGCCGACGCGCCGCGCCCCCCGCGTTCCGGCTGCCCGTAGCCCGGCGGCAACGCCGCTTCATACGAAACGGGCTGGCTATGCCGCGCCGCCCGGCGCCCTTTCGGCGCCTCGGCGTCCTCGCGGACCAGGCCGAGCTGAACCTGCATGGCCGTCACGATCTCGGCATCCAACTCTTCATAGCGCCCCCTGCGCAAATTGCGCGGCAGCACCACATCGCCGAAACGGGTCCGCATCAAACGGCTGACAACCACCCCTTGCGACTCGAACATGCGGCGCACCTCCCGGTTGCGCCCTTCCTGGATGGTGACCCGATACCAGCGATTGCTGCCCTCGCCGCCCAGGTAATCCAGCGAACCGAATTTGGCGAGCCCATCTTCCAGCTCTACGCCATCCAGCAAGCGCTTCAACTGCTCATCGGACAGATCACCCAGCACGCGCACCGCGTATTCACGCTCCATGCCATAGCGCGGATGCATCATCCGGTTGGCCAGGTCACCGGAAGTCGTGAAGATCAACAGGCCTTCCGTATTCAGGTCCAGACGCCCGATGGAGATCCACTTGCCGCTCTTGATTTTCGGCAAACGGGAAAAGACGGTGGCTCGCCCGCCCGGATCGTCCTGGGATACGATTTCGCCAGCGGGCTTGTGATAAAGCACGACTCTGGGCGGCCTTGAGGCATGGCGCCGCTGCACCAGCTTGCCATTGACCCGGACCTGGTCGCCAAGGCCCACCCGTTGCCCGATATGGGCGGGTTCGCCATTGACGGACACCCGGCCGGCCACGATCAGTTCTTCCATTTCACGGCGCGAGCCGATACCCGCCTCCGCCAGCACCTTATGCAGCTTGGGCGCCACCGCCTCGCTGGCCAGGTATTTACCCAAACGCCGCTTCAAGTCCGGCGCGCGGTCCAGGTAGGACAAGGCCTGCTCCGCATCCTGGTCAGCCAGCTTCAAATCGCCGTATTGCCGGGCCAGGTCAAGCGCCTCTTCTTCCTTGGCCTCGGACGGCGCAGACGCCGGACGGCCACGGCGCGCACCCGGCTTGGGCGACCGCCGCGCGTTCCGCGCGGGACGCGGGGCCGCCACGGGCGGCGTTTCTTCTGCGGCGGCTACCGCGGATCCTTCCGCGGCGGGCACCGATTCTTCTGCCGGACGGCGGCGGCGGAATGGGGTACGAAGTCCGCGACGAGCGCGCGGCTTGTCTTGCGTGGCAGCGGCATCGCCCTGCGTCGCATTTTGCACGGCACCCTTGGCGGGCGCCTGATCAGTCATATCGTTCATGAATTTGCTTGGTTTTAATTCTGCTTGATTATCAGGAGGCCAGCGGTGGATCGTCTGACGGTTCACCTTGATGATCGGTGTTGGCCTCGTTGCCCTCGGGCAAACTGCTGTCAAACGACGGTTCAGACGCATGCGGGTCTGACATGGCCTGCTCAAGTTCCTGCAATGAAAGCGTTCCCGCTTCCGCCAGCACGCTGGCGACAGCCTCCGGATCCGTTTCCTGCAAGGCGGGCAGCCCATCGAGCGAGCGCAAGCCCAAATCATCCAGAAAGGCGCGCGTGGTGGCGAACAAGGCGGGCCGCCCCGGCGCCTCACGGTGACCGATCACTTCGATCCAGTCCCGGTCTTCAAGCGCCTTGACGACCTGGGTAGACACCGTCACACCCCGGATATCTTCAATGTCACCGCGCGTCACGGGCTGGCGATACGCAATGATTGCCAGGGTTTCCATGACCGCGCGTGAATACTTCGGCGGTTTTTCAGGATTCAACCGCTCTAAATACTTGCGCATGTCGGGACGGCTTTGAAAGCGCCACCCGCCTGCCAGCATGGCCAGTTCAATGCCCCGTTCCCGCCAGTCCGTCTGGATGGACTCCAGCAGCGTGCGCAGCGTGTCATTGCCCACTTCATCGGCAAACAATCGGCGCATATCAGAAAGCTGCAACGGAGACTGCGCACAAAGTAGCGCTGTTTCCAGAACGAGCTTCGCCTCGCTGGTGTTCATGAATGATCTACTTGGGATTAACCGTAACGCTGAACGACGGGCTTTGGGGAGACCAAGCCGCCATGAGCACGGTCTGGCGTTGAAGCCAGCCTTACAGGGCAATCATATTGCCGCTTTCAAAACCGTCTTTCATTGGCCTGACGCTCAGAAACCATGGGATCCAGGGGAGCGAACAAGAGCAATGAGACATAATGCTATGGGCCTAGTGTAGCTGCGACTGCGCGGCACGACAAGCGCTAAGTTCTGCGCTACCCTTACGCCACCGCTCCGTTTGGCCCCATTATGAACCTTGGCAATAGAATGTGGCAGGCTCCCTATCTGCTGTTGACACTGACCGCTTTGATGTGGTCCGGCAACTTCGTGGTGGGGCGCGCACTGGGACCGGATGTTCCGCCGATCACCCTGGCGTACTTCCGCTGGCTCGGCAGCCTGCTTTGCCTGCTGCCCTTCACCTGGCGCAGGCTGCGCCAGGAGTGGCCGCTGCTACGGGGCGCCTGGCCCCTGCTCTGGTTCATGTCGGCGCTGGGCATCAGCGGCTTCAACACCTGTATCTATATCGGGCTGAAATCCACCACCGCCATCAATGCCCTGCTGATGCAATCCGCCATCCCGGTCCTGACGGTGCTTTTTTCCTTTCTGCTGCTGGGCATCAAGGCCTCCCTGAGACAAATGCTGGGCGTGCTGTTTTCAATGCTTGGCGTTTGCGCAATTGCGCTGGCGGGCCAGACGCAAGCAGGACTGAGCTTCAATCAGGGCGATATCTGGGTCATGGCGGCCGTCCTCATGTATGCCATCTACACGCCGCTGCTGAGCAAACGGCCCCAAGTCCATCCGCTGACCTTCCTCAGCATTCTGCTGGTGCTCGGCACCCTGTTGCTGACCCCGTTCTTTCTATGGGAGTTTGCCAGCGGCAGACGTTTTCCGCTGAACGGCCAGGCGTTCGGCGCGCTGGCCTTCATCGTTCTGTTCCCGGGCCTATTCGCCAATTTCTTTTTCAACCGCGGTGTTGAACTGGCGGGCGGTAATAAAGCAAGCCTGTTCATCCATCTCATGCCGGTCTTTGGCACCTTGCTGGCTTTCATTTTCCTTGGGGAACGCCTGCAGCTCATCCATATTGTCGGCATCGGGCTGATTGCGCTGGGCCTGCGCTTGGCCACGCGTAATCGAGTAGAAACCCGATCCCGAACGGCCTCCAGTGCGTAAAAGTGCGCGGCACCGAAAAACAGTAGCAAAAACTGTGTATAATGATGTTCTCAGACGCGGGGTGGAGCAGTCTGGCAGCTCGTCGGGCTCATAACCCGAAGGTCGTAGGTTCAAATCCTGCCCCCGCAACCAGTTCTTCAAAAAGCCTGTCCACAAGACAGGCTTTTTCTTTGCGCCAAAAGCGTAAGGGTTCCAGCGGGGTCACTTCGAACGCAGATCTCGCCTTGCCATCCTCCAACGTCAGCGACGCTCGCCGACAAGGACGGCATCGCCGAACGCCATCAGCGCACGGCTCTTCCATTGACAACATGATGAAATGCTAAAATCCGTGTAGCGCATTGGTGCTCGGGCCGCCGGGCCTGCAGTAGTTGGCGCCCATGGGGAGGCTTTGTGCATTGACCAAATCGACGATTAAAAAAGCATTGACGATCCTCGACCTCTTCGAGACCGATCAGCTCGACTGGACCACTGAGGAGATCGCCAAGCAGTTGCAGATTCCGTCGTCGACTTGCTACCGTTACCTCAAGATATTGAGCGATATGGGATATGTGGTCAGTTCGTCGGAAAAGGGCTACACGCTCGGCCCTAAGATTTCGCTGCTTGACTACCATTTGCGGCTGAAGGATCCGATCATCAACGCCTGCCGATCTCACGCAGAAAAGCTGATTGAGGATTATCACGGCTGCGTCCTGATCAATCGCGTATTTCGCCAATCCTTCATCTGTATCTATTCTCTGCAATCCAAGGACGATCTTCGTGTCTTCCTCAATCCAGGGGATGCAATCCCGATCCTGTCGGGCGCCAATGCCCACGTCATTCAGGCGTTCCTATCGCGGCACCTGCAACTGAAACTGTTCGAAGCCAACAGGGATTTTTTTTCCGCGGCCGGGCGCGGGAGCGACTTTACAGGTTTCAAGAAGAATCTACTGGACATCCGCCGTCGGCTGGTCTGCACGGAGACTGGTGCGATGCGGCCCGACTCGATCGGGATCGCGGCGCCACTGTTGGGTCGCAAGAAGAACATCCTGGGCACCTTCAGTTTCTCCATTCCTATCGGAAGCCTGAGTGTTGCTCAGGAAGCGAGGCTAGTCGAACGGATTCGGGAGATCGGCGTCCAGGTCAGCACCGAACTGAACCCGCAGACCGACATCGCGGTTGGCACCGACCGCCACAGCGTATCCAACAAACCCCAGCCCGCCTAAATCCGGCTGTGGGCGCAAAATTCAAGCGTCTCTTTCCTGACGGTTGAGCCCAGGAAAGAGACGCATTGTGGTCTGGCGCTCAATCGACGCGCGTTACGGACCACCCCGTTGCGTATGCAAGGGCGTCCCGAAGATCGCCGCCTTCGGCATCCGTCCATGCTACGAATCCATCGGGGCGCACCAGCACCAGGCTCGCCCGCATGCGCTTGCGGTCGGCCTCCCCCACGGCAACGAGCTTGACCGGGATACTGTTTGCGCCGACCTGCTGGCGCAAGCCATCCGCTTGCACGCCTTCGGACGCTGCGAGCAGCACAAAACCGCTGCCGCTGCACCGATGAAGCGGGACCCCCTCATCGGTGCTCACGGGAGCGAGGTGGCATCCGGGCCGCGCGGCAAAGGAATGACCGCCCACCGCGCTCGTCGTGCCGTCGGCTCCCAAGATGATCCCGGAACCAGCGTAATGCGGCGCGTAGCGATCAACATCCTCGGCCGCCAGTTCGGCGCGAGTACGCCACTGAGCCTCGAAGCCCGCGAGATCATGCGACGGCGAGAAGCCCGCCAGGAAAGCCCGATCGTCGAATATCGACCTCTCAATGAAATCGCTCGCGACCGAGGCGAAGACCGGCTGGCGCTCGTACGAATAGCTGTCGAGCAGCCCTTCTCCCCCCCAGCCCCGGATCACGGCCGCAAGCTTCCAGCCCAGATTGCGAGCATCCTCCAACCCATTGTTCACACCATAGCCGCCATAGGGCGGGTGGCTATGGCAAGCGTCCCCGGCGATGAAGACCCGGCCGACGCGGTAGGTCTCGGCCACCGCGAAGCGCAGGTCCCAGAAGCCGGTATAAACCAGATCGACGTCTATATCCTGGCCGACGGCTTTCTGAATGTAGCGGCGAAAATCCTCAGGGCCGAGTTCGCGCGCCGCATCAACCGGCGCGTGAAAGAACCAACTCGGAGGCGTGGCGTCGTCACCCATGTCCACCCGTCCGAAAAACTGCCAGTACCCTTCTAATTCCGGCGACAGCACATTCAGGAAGCCTTTATCCGGGAATTTGGTGCGCATCAGCTCTTCCATCGCGCGGGACCGAAACACCAGCAACGCCATCCGGCGGTCGTGGTCCGAGACCTGCTGGCGGAT
>Ga0265293_10008700_pt1 | contig 14930 bp, 8 predicted proteins | sample Munlanlewell138R_FD_192505 | JGI IMG/M metagenome (GOLD analysis project Ga0265293, IMG submission 192505) | Leachate microbial communities from a municipal landfill in Southern Ontario, Canada - Leachate well 138R | ecosystem: Engineered > Solid waste > Landfill > Unclassified | place: Canada...
CACTTCTCGCGGCGCGAACGTTACTTTCCAATGACTATTCGTTTTCTCATCCAGCACTTGCAGCACCAGATCATCGTTGAAGCTCGTATTCTCCAGCGTCGTTCTGGATTGCCTGCCCAACTCGAGATCGTAGTTCAGCGTCTCGAGATAAATATTGAAGTGCTGGAACGACTCTATGTCCGAAACCATCCATTGCTTGACGCGGGTGGCCGGAGAGCTTTGCTTCTCTCCTTCGAACCTGTATTCCACCTCTTCCGGCTCACACGCGCCATTCACGATATCCTGCACTGTCGCGTGCGCATCGGCGCCGGAAACTTGGAACACACTGAAGAACTCCGGTTCGCCGCTAGGCTCCCTTTGCATGTCTCCTCTGACGAGTCTTTGCTGCAAGGTGACGGAACGGTCCGGAAGCTGCGAGAAATCGAAAATCTCCGCCACTTTAGCCAGGAACTCATGCGACTCATGCTGAACCCCCACTATCTTGAAACCACGGAATGCGTCCAGTTTTTGCAAGCACGAGAAAAACTCACGAAGCTCGGTTATCAGGGGGCCTTTCTCGCTCATTGACGCCTCGACGACCGCGATAAATTTTTCCGCTGCTTCCTTCTTGGCCGGATCCGGCGTTTTTTCCGCAAAACTCTTAAGATGACCAATAAGCCGCTCGTCGCCCATGGAGAAGATCAGGAACTTCAAGGCCGAATTCGCATAGCACGTATTGCCCAGATTCCGGAATCCGCAAACGCTGTCTAAGTCCTTCGCGCCAACCAGCACAATATCCCCGACTTTATCCACGCCCCAAGCCAATAAAAACGTCTTGAGACTGTTGCCGCCCCGAGCCCCCGCAATGCCAGCGAGATCATCCTTGCCAAACCTAAGCACAACATCGTCGGCGTCATCCATGTCCAGGACTAATTTAAACGTAAAGCCGTCGTCGTCCTCCTCCAATTGGAATCGATCCTTATAATCCTCACCGACAAGATCACGCAACCTAAGAAAGCTATCAAGCTTGTCTTTTGCAGTCGTCGACGCGGGATCGGCATACAGATCGAACAAGCATTGTTTCGCTTCCCACCGGTTCGTGCTGCAAAACCAGTCGCACACTTTATCCCATATGCGTGAAAGTCCGCTTCCAATTCCGTCGCGATCGGTCGCGCCCTGAATCGTCTTGATGTCCGATGCACTGATGGACGGCACGCCGAAATTACCAGCTGAAAGTTCGATTGACATGTGTGATTTCCTTACGCTTTCCTTAGATTGTCCTCTGATCGACTCTGGGAAAAACGACAGCCCCGCCGATATCTCCTTATTGGTAACGGCCACGGAATGAATAGTTCCATGCATGGAAGCACGCAGTTGGACGATCGAGTTGCCCGCCTCGACCCAAAATCCAGTAAAAGAAGACGAAATCATGGAACTTTTCCCCCATATTGGGTTGCTCAGCTCACTGAAGCATTCCATCCGCCATACAGCAACGATGCGCGCGCCTTCCATTCAAAGAGAAAAAACCATATGAATCCGCATAATCCAGCAGTAACACAACATTCCTTTTCAGGCCAGGTGTTGCGCTATAGCGGCATGCTGGCAGCCCTGTTCGCCCTTACGGCTTGCGGGGATGGCAGCGGCCCGGGCTTCGTATATGAATGCCAACCGGGCCAAGCCTGCGGCAGCAGCGACGGCCCGCCGCCGCCATCCCAGGTCGTGACGTGCGTAGGCTCGAACGAGGAAGAAATTCAGGTCCATCCGAAGACCATCACCATACACAACAATTCCGCGACGGATACGATCTACCCTGTCCTGGCTACCAGTAAAAACGCAAAGAACGAGTGGCTTCAAGGATGTTGGCGCAGTAACGATGACTACCCCACCCCTCATGTTTACAAACTGTACGTCAACGAAGGCAAGGGCATACCGCCCGATTCCGCCGTGACGGTCACGCTCCCGCTCTATAGCGCGCTGACCGAGGGTGCGTTGAACGGCGAATACATTACCTGGTGGAATGGCGGACGCGTCGTGCTGGCCGACAACGACGAACGCCTGCTCGAGCGCAAGGACGAAGGCCATCCCAATGGCCAGGACGCGCCCCTGGCAACGCCCGAAGGCGTGACCTGCACGGGTGACAACACCGAATGCGCGCTGACCACGTACTACAGCGACGTCCAGTTCCCGGAAAACATCTACGCGCAGCTATCCGAATATACATTCGGGGACTCCATCGTTCCCGCCGGCGAAGCGCGGCGGATTCTCAAGCCGGAAAACGTCGGGTACAACATATCCTATGTGGACCATGTATATATGCCGGTGGCCATCGGCCCCAAAAACAATCCCTACATCGGATTCAGCGGCTCGACGCAGCCCCTGGCCGAGTTCAGGCGTTCGCTTTCGGCATTCCTGTCCGATTCCGCCGTCGGGGAAGGTTGGCCGGTCTACAATTTGGACGAGTTGAAGCTGCCCGGCGGATACAATATCTTCGCGCAGCGCTCCGGCACCTTGCCTCCCAGCAACAACGTTCCCGTCAAACCGGACGAGGGCTTTCCGCCCGTGCTGACCGTCCTGGCATGCATAAAGGAAACGTGCACCGACGAGCAGAAAAGATCGCTGCACTTCGGACAAGCCGTCCAACGCATGCAAAACCTCTGGGGATCCTGCGTGGATTGGGACGGAGAGGACATCAGCGGCTACGTGACCGACCGCTGGTCTTGCCCGAGCGATCTGCAACATAAGCTGGCGACCGTCAAGCGGTTCTTCAAGCAAAGCCATGAGAACTACCTGGCCTTGTACGCCGCCGGCAAAACATGCGAAGGAAGCACGCCGCTGGTACCGAAGTTCGACTTCTGGAATGCCATGACGCACATCTATGGCTGGGTGCCCTTCAACGAGGGATGCGGCGCGGGGGCGAATCCATTGGCCGATACGCAGATTCCCGACCTGGATCCCTCGCAACCGCCCTGGGATCACGCAAGAATCCAGTCCATGTACATCCACGACCTGCAATACAACCACCAAGACCCGGACGTCCGGAACGACCCCAAGCAGGTGTTCAATCCTTACGTCCAGCTGATACACGACGACCTCGAGATGAATGCCTACGCCTTTTCCGTGGACGACGCGGTGGGCTTCATGAGCGAGCTGGGCGATGGGCTGATCTTCACCGTGGGCGGCCCCAAGGGCCTCGAGAACCAGGCGCAGTTCGATTATGCTGGCGGCTTCACCCTGGCGATCGGCGTGCCTGAAGGCCTGCCCCAGAACAAGCCGTTGATCAAATGGTACGGGGTGTGCTCATTGAAAACGCAGGCCGACGACCCTGAATGCGAAAACTTCACGCAAGATGTCGATATGCCGGACAACAGCCAGATTGCGGGATTCCGCGTAGGCACCGTGGCCGGTTATCCCATCAGGGTGCGCTTCACCGACCTGGAGGACAATCGATACTCCATCCTGGTGAAGGAACGGTTCGCCAAATGCGACGAGACCGATTCTTCGAAGTGCCCGACCAACAAGGCGGCGATCGTCGATCAGGCGGCTTGCATCGTCACGGACGGCCAGGGGCAAAAACACGCCAACTCGGATAGGTGGTGCCAGAGCGCCAACCCCAATCAACAAAAGGAAAAACAACTGACCAAGAACTACCTGAGCTTTGCGACGCCCGTCGGACTCTTGCCGTAGTATTTGGCGGATCGGCTGTTTGCATGAGCTCGAGCGCGCCGCCGCCCGAGAACTCAGCATAGAAGACGTGCTTCGCAGCGTGAAATCCCGGCTCGCGGCAGGCGCGTTTCGCGCCTGGCCATGGAATCCTGCGTCATCGCCTAGGCATCACCGATCCGGCGGAACTGAAAAGGGTGGAGGCCACCCTGGTCGCCGTCCTCTCCTACGGGCTGGCTCTCGACCCTGTTCGCGACAACTTCGATTTGGCCCACCTTCGGGAAATCCGCAAATTCCTGTTCGGCGATATCCACGGTTGGGCGGGCGAGATTCGCACTGTGGAAATCTCGAAAGGCGAATCCCGATTCGCGCACCATGCTTTCATTGAAAGCTCGCGCCGCGGATAAGCCGCGCTGGCGCAAGAAAATGCCTTGAAAGGGCTTTCGCCCGAAGGATTCAGCGCGCGGGCCGCCCATTATCTGGGTGAGCTGAATGCCCTACATCCAGCTGAACGCCCTGCATCCGTTGGTCAAGAAGTATGCTCACCCTGACGCGGGACATCTCGCGCAGCACGTAAACGTTGTCACGTTTGAGTCACAGCGACAACTCGAAAAGCTCGGGGCTGCTGGCTAGGCTGACAATAAGCCATTGGAATATATATGAATCTCTGGCCCGCCCTACACGATTCGAACGTGTGACCTACGGCTTAGAAGGCCGTTGCTCTATCCAACTGAGCTAAGGGCGGTGTCATGCAACGCATCCGGACGCGCATTTTACCCCGTCGCGGCCGGATGCGGAAACAAGACATGTTTTTCATCATCGGCGCATAGAAACTGAAACACTCTTGTTGTCATATAAAACATACACATGGCGACCGGAGACGGAAGTCGGTGCTACAGTTGGGACCGTCTCTTCAATTTGCCGCTTTGTATGAAAACCTCGACATCGCTTTTATCCGCTGCGCGCGGCGCAGCCGCCCTGGCCGTGATCTGCCTGCTATCGATCCCCGCCATCGCGCGCGCCGGCATGACGTATTCCTTGCAACAAACTCATGCGGTTGCCGGCGAAACTATCAACATTACAGGCACCTTGATCAATGACTCGGACAGCGTGCTCGACTGGAATCCCCCGCGGAATCTTGTCCTCCAATGGCGCAATGATCAGGGCCAGGCAATACGCAGCCTGGCCTATCTGGAAAGCCAGACGGGACAAATCAATCTGCCGGTAAACAGCTTCGCCAAGTTTTCATGGCGTGCCGTGGTGCCTTCGGAGGTCCGCGGGCTGCAAGCCATCGGTATCGAAGGCGAGCCCGTCTTGCTGGCGCTGGACACCAGCCCGCTGGAGCGCAGCGCCGTTGCCGGAACGCCAGCGGTGGGCCCCGTCGTCGATGCGGGCGCCGCCATCGGCACCCGACAGCGCCAGGATCCGCCTCTTCCGGACAGCGTGGTGGTCGCGGCCGGCACGCAAGTCGACGAAGGACCGGCCGTCAACAGCATGTCGAACATGGACGGATCCAATTCGCCCTTCGATCGCTTTCGCAATGCCATTTCGCCTTACGAGCCTACGTACTTCATCCTGGGCAACAGGGACGGACTGGACGCGCGCTACCAAGTCAGTTTCAAGTATCGGCTTTTCACGCCCAAGGACTCTCTGAACCCGTCGTTCATGGATAATTTGTATCTGGGCTATACCCAAACAGCGCTTTGGGACCTGCACTCGGATTCCAAGCCATTCGTGGACACGTCCTACAAGCCCAGTATTTTCTGGCGCAAGGATGCGCTCTGGCAGGCCCCGGGCAAGCAGTTCTACATCGGGCTGGCCAGCGGCATCGAGCACGAATCCAACGGAAAATCCGGCAATGACTCCCGTTCGCTGAATCACTATTACCTGCAGCCAGAATTCAACTACCGGTTCGACGGCGGCAGCGTGCTGACTTTCGCGCCGCGCTTCAAGGGCTATTTCGCCAAATCCAGCAATCCCGACTATGACGATTACGCGGGCTACGTGGACTGGAAGCTGCGCTGGGCTCAAGACAATGGCCTGGTACTGACCGGCATGTACCGGCAGGGCCAGCATGGGCGCTATGCGGGCCAGATCGACGCGGCGTGGCCGCTGAACCGGACCTTCCTGAACATGAACGGCTTCCTGCACGTCCAGTATTTCCAGGGCTATGGCGAAACCCTGCTGGGCTACCGTCACAAGAGCAGTCCCCAGGTCAGGATAGGCTTGTCGCTGATCCCCTGATGGACGGGCTCGATGCCTGCGTTCTAGACCTGTTCGCAGGCATCGATCAAGAACTGCCGAAAGACGTCCACCAACGCATTGGACGGCGCGTCTTGCGGCCACAACAAACCCACGTCCATGGGTTCCACCGGGTCGGAAATGGGCACGGCAACGATTTTCTTGCCCTCGAGCGACCACGGCCGATAGACCAGGTCCGACAGGACTGTCACGCCGAAACCATGGGCGACCAGCCCTCTTACCGCCTCCAGGGAGCTGGTGCGCATGGCGATCTCGGGCTTGGGCCCCTTCCCCCAATGGCGCATCGCGGCCGTATCCGCGTCGTCGACCGTCAACAGAATATAGGGATAGCGCGCTATCTGCTTGAGGCTCGCGACGGTTTCGGATGCCAACGGATGATTCGCGCCGACCCAGACCCTGCGCCGCGAACGCACCAGCAGACGGTGGGGAATGCGATCGACGTTTTCGATATTGGACAGCAAGCCCACGCCCAGATCGATCGTTCCGGCCTTCAGCGCGCTTTCCAGTTCGGGCCTGTCCATGTCGACCAGATCGATCTCCACACCGGGATAGCTGCGCTTGAAACGGCTCAGCAGATCGGGAAGAAAGTAGCCGAGCACCGCATAGGTCGCGGCCAGCCTGAAGGTTCCCTGCGCCGTCTGCGGCAGCAGGCTGGCGTGGCGCATCGCGTCATTGACCGCGTCCATCACATGACGGGCATGATGCAGAAAAGCTTGACCTTCCGGCGTCAGCATGACGCCATGGGGCAAACGAATGAACAATCGTGTCTTGAGCTGTTTCTCCAGGTTCTGGACGGCGCCGGTGATCGCGGACTGCGATACGTGCTCCTGTACCGCCGCCGATGAAAACTGGCCTGTCGTCGCAGCGGCGATGAAATAGCGGAACTGCCTGAGCGTTACCTCGTTCTTCATCTGTTTTTTTTATGTCTGCTAGTTGAAAATCTGATTTTACGATATCGGACGAGTTCATTACACTAGAACAAAAAGACTATTGGATTGTGCCCACAAGGCTACAACTACTCAGGAGATAATCGAGATGAACGCCCCCACCCAACCGGCGGTTCTTTCCAAACGCACCGACGTCACCCTGGACGACAAGTACACGCTGAAAAAAGGCCGGGTCTACATGAGCGGCACGCAAGCGCTGGTTCGCCTGCCCATGCTGCAAAAAGCGCGCGACGCGCAGGCGGGCCTGAACACGGCCGGATTCATTTCGGGCTATCGCGGCTCGCCGTTGGGCGGGCTGGACCTGGCGCTCTGGAAAGCGCAAAAGCACCTGGCCGAAAACGACATCGTCTTCAAGCCCGGCCTAAACGAGGACCTGGCCGCCACGGCCGTATGGGGCTCGCAGCAGGTGACGCTTTACCCGGACGCCACGCGCGAAGGCGTATTCGGCATGTGGTACGGCAAAGGCCCCGGCGTGGACCGCAGCATGGACGCCCTCAAGCATGCCAACTCCGCGGGAACGGCAAAGCACGGCGGCGTGCTGGTGCTGGCCGGCGATGACCACGCGGCGAAATCCTCGACGCTCGCGCATCAATCAGAACATGCTTTCCAGGCGGCGGGGATACCCGTCCTTTATCCCGCCAACGTTCAGGAATACCTGGATTACGGCCTGCACGGCTGGGCCATGAGCCGCTATTCAGGCCTGTGGGTGGCGATGAAATGCGTGACGGACGTGGTCGAATCGACGGCGTCCGTGGACATCGATCCCGATCGCGCGCGCATCATCATCCCCGAGGACTTCGCGCTGCCGCCCGGCGGCCTGAACATCCGCTGGCCGGATCCACCCCTGGTCCAGGAAGCGCGCCTGCTCGACTACAAATGGTATGCCGCCCTGGCCTACGTGCGGGCCAACAAACTCAATCGCATCGTCATCGATTCGCCGCATGCGCGTTTCGGCATCATGACGGCCGGCAAGGCCTACCTGGACACCCGGCAAGCGCTGGCCGACCTCGGGCTGGACGAGGCGACCTGTGCCCAGATCGGCATACGCCTGATGAAGATCGGCTGTATCTGGCCCTTGAACGCCCAGGATTCTCGCGAATTCGCCACCGGCCTGGAAGAAATCCTGGTCGTGGAGGAAAAACGCCAGATACTGGAATACGCGCTCAAGGAAGAACTCTATAACTGGCGCGACGACGTGCGCCCGAAAGTATATGGGAAGTTCGACGAAATAGACCACGCGGGCGGCGAATGGTCCGTGCCGCGCAGCGACTGGCTATTGCCCGCGCACGCCGACCTTTCCCCCGCCGTCATCTCGCTGGCGATCGCCAGGCGCCTGGAGAAGATCACACTGCCCGACGACGTGCGCGCGCGCATGGCCGCGCGCGTGGCCATCATCCTTGCCAAGAACGCCGAGCTGCGGCAACACCCGGCGGAAGCCATCGAGCGCAAGCCGTGGTTCTGTTCAGGCTGCCCGCACAATACCTCCACCAAGGTGCCGGAAGGCTCGCGCGCCCTGGCCGGCATCGGATGCCATTACATGACGACGTGGATGGACCGCAACACCGAAACCTTCAGCCACATGGGCGGCGAAGGTGTGGCTTGGATAGGCCAGACCAGCTTCACGCGCGAAAATCACGTTTTCGCCAACCTCGGCGACGGCACTTATTTTCATTCCGGCCTATTGGCCATACGCGCGTCCATCGCGGCCAACGTCAACATCACCTACAAAATTCTCTATAACGATGCCGTCGCCATGACGGGCGGACAACCGGTGGACGGCGTTCTGAAAGTGACCGACGTCGTCGCCCAGGTTCATGCCGAAGGCGCGAAGAGAACGGTCATCGTCACCGACGAGCCCGAAAAATACAAAGGCGTGGAGTTGGTCGGCAATCCGCCGGTCCATCATCGCGACGAGCTGGATCGCATCCAGCGCGAACTGCGCGAAACCGAAGGGGTGACGATCCTGATCTATGATCAGACGTGCGCCACGGAGAAACGGCGCCGCCGCAAGCGCGGCGCCTATCCCGACCCCGCCAAGCGCGTCTTCATCAACGATGCGGTCTGCGAAGGCTGCGGCGATTGTTCGGTCAAATCCAACTGCCTTTCCGTGGAAACGCTGGACACGCCGTTCGGCAGCAAGCGCCGCATCAACCAGTCCAGCTGCAACAAGGACTTCTCCTGCGTCAACGGTTTCTGTCCCAGTTTCGTGACGGCCATGGGCGCCGAGGTCAGGCGCCCCCGCCCCCAATCCGGCTCGGAGTCCGGACCGGACCTGGAGGCGCTGCCCATGCCGGCCTTGCCCGCCATGCCGCACGAGACCTACGGCATACTGATTACCGGCGTCGGCGGCACCGGCGTGGTCACCATCGGCGCGCTGCTGGGCATGGCCGCGCACCTGGAAAATAAAGGCGTCACCGTCCTGGACATGGCCGGGCTGGCGCAAAAAGGCGGCGCCGTGCTCAGCCACGTGCAGATCGCCCGGCGGCCCGAGGACATCCATGCGACGCGGATCGCGACGGGCGAGGCCGAGCTGATAATCGGCTGCGATTCCATCGTCACCACGTCGCAGGACGTCATTTCCAAGGTCCAGCGCGGCGCGACCTATGCCGCCATCAATAGCGCCGGCACGCCCACGGCGGCATTGATAAGCGACCCGACGTGGACGTTTCCAAAAGCGAAAGCGGAAAGCACGCTGGTGGATGCCCTGGGAGACCGGTGCGAATTCCTGGACGCCAGCCGCTTGGCCGTCGCCCTGCTGGGCGACGCCATCTATTCCAACCCGCTGCTGCTGGGCTATGCATGGCAAAAAGGCTGGATACCGTTGCAATATGAAAGCCTGATCGAGGCCATCGATCTCAACGGCGTCGCCGTGGCCAATAACCAGCGGGCGTTCCAATGGGGCCGCGCCGCCGCGCATCTGGGTGCCGAGAAGCTGCTGCCGGCGGACGCGCGCGCGCCCGAATCCGGGACGGCCCAGGTCATCGCCATGCCGCAAACCCTGGACAGCCTGATTCGCCGCCATGCCGAATGGCTGGCCAGCTATCAGAACAAGGCTTATGCGCAGCGCTACCTGGACGCGATCGAATCAGTCCGCCGCAAGGAAAACGAGCTGGGCTCGAAGTCCCTGAACCTGACGCGCGCCATGGCACGCAATCTGGGCAAGCTGATGGCCTACAAGGACGAGTACGAAGTCGCGCGCCTGTATTGCGACCCTACCTTCCTGAACAAGCTGCGCGCCCAGTTCGAGGGCGAGCCGGGCAAGGACTACCAACTGCATTTCCATCTCGCGCCACCGCTGCTGTCCAAGAGGGACGACAAAGGCCACCTGATCAAGAAGCGCTACGGCCCCTGGATGTTGAAAGCGTTCGCGGTGCTGGCGCGCTTGAAGGGCCTGCGGGGAACGGCATTCGACATCTTCGGCAAGACGCAGGAACGACGAGCCGAACGTCAATGGGCCGCCGATTATCTGGTCCTGGCCGACGAGTTCTCGCGCTCGCTGAGCCACGATACGCTGGACATTGCGATCGCACTGGCGAACATACCCGACGACATTCGCGGCTTCGGGCATGTGAAGGAGAAAAACCAGGAGAAGGCCAAACGCCGCTATGCGGAGATGCTGGACCAGTACCACCAAGGCCGGCGCATGGATCGCGCGGCCTGAAGAGCGAGGCAAGACGCCGGTTCGGTGCGCACGAGCATCATGCCGGACCGGCGCTCACAAGCTGAGGTAGTCGCGCAGCAGGGCCTGGTCTTTGGCCAGGTCCCGCATGGGGCCTTCGTAGCGCACCGCGCCTTTCTCCAATACGTAGGCGCGATCCGCCACCAGGCGCGCGAAATGCAGGTTCTGCTCGGATAAAAGGATACTGGCGCCGCGCGACTTCAGGTCCTGGATCATCTTCACCATCTGCTCGACGATGACGGGCGCGACCCCTTCCGACGGCTCGTCCAGCAGCAGCAGAAATGGATTACCCATCAGCGTCCTGGCCACCGTCAGCATTTGCTGCTCGCCCCCGCTCATGGCGCCCGCGGGCCGGTCCCGCATCGATGCCAGAGGCGGAAACAAAACGTAGATGTCCTGTGCAGTCCAGTTCTGCCCAGCCGACCCGTCGGGCCACGTCCGCCGCGCCTGCTCTCCGGTCAGCAGGTTCTCATGCACGGTCAGGTCCGTGAAGATGCGCCTGTCCTCGGGCACGAAGCCCAACCCCAGACGGGCGATGCGATACGGCTCCAGCCCGGCCAAGTCATGCCCCATGAACGTGACCTCGCCGGCGCGCCGCTGCAGCAGGCCCATGATCGCCTTGAACGTCGTCGACTTGCCTGCGCCGTTGCGCCCCATCAAGGCGACGACCTCGCCGCGGCGCACCTCCAGATCAATGTCGTGAAGTATGTGCGCATCGCCATACCAGCCGTTCATGCCGCGTACCGCCAGCAACGGGGTTCCGGATGCCGTGTTCCCCGTCATGGAGCCCCCGTGCCGTCGGGCATGTCCTGGAACGTCGCGCCGGAGCCGAAATACACTTCCCGGGCCATGGGATGATTGCGCACGTAGCCGGGCTCGCCTTCGGCGATGAGGCGTCCTCGCGCCAGCACCGCGACCCTGTCCGCATACGTAAAGACGACGTCCATGCTGTGTTCGGTGAACAGCACCGCCATATTGCGTTGGGCAACCAGTTTTTTGACCAACGCCAGCAAGGCATGGCGTTCCGCCGGCGCCATTCCCGCCGTCGGTTCGTCCATCAGCAGCAGGCGCGGCGAGCTTGCCAGGCTCATCGCCAGCTCGACGCGCTTCACGTCGCCATACGCCAGCTCGCTGCACGGCCTGGCCGCCTGATCCCGCATCCCCACCTGTCCGAGCAGATCCAGCGCCTCGTCCGTGTACTGTCCGCAAGCCGGTTCCCAGAAACCGAATATGCGGCGTCGGCCGGCCAGCATGGCCGCCTGCACGTTTTCACGCACCGTCAGCGAAGAAAACGTGGCCGTGATCTGGAAAGTTCGCCCCACTCCGGATTGCGCAATGCGATACGGCGATTTGCCCAGCAGTTCCATGCCATGCAAGGCAACGCTGCCCGAATCGGCGGACAGTTGCCCGCCTATCATGTTGAAGGTGGTGGATTTTCCAGCGCCGTTGGGGCCGATCAGCGCCAGCAACTCGCCCGCCTCGAGGTCGAAGCTAAGGTCTTCGACCGCGACATTGCCACCGAATCGCTTGTTCAGATGACGCACGCTCAAGACGCTCATGAGTACGTGCTCCTGGAAACGCGTTGCTGGAAATAGCCCGCTATGCCTCGGGGAAAAAGCAGCACCAGCGCGAGTATGACCAGCCCGAACAGGCCACGCCAATAATCGGTCGCGCCGACGAAATAATCCTGCAGCCCCACGAAGCCGACCGCCCCGACGATCGGCCCCGTCAGGGTCTGCATGCCGCCCAGCAGCACCATGACCAGCGCATCGACGGACTTCGCCACCGTGATGACCTCGGGCGACGTGCTGCCTTTCGCGTATACGTAGATGGCCCCGGCGACGCCGGCCAGCACGCCCGCCAGCACGAACGCGAGCCATTGAATGCGCTTGACGGGCATGCCGACGGCTTCCGCGCGCAGCGCCGAATCGCGCACGGCGCGCAACGCCAGCCCGAACGGCGCGAAAACCATGCGCCGCACCATCAGCACGACGGCCACTGCGACGGCGAGAACAAAATAGTAGTAGCCGTCGCCCGCCAGCCAGGACGAGGGCCATACGCCGAACAAACCGTTCGACCCCCCCGTCACCGCATCCCACTGATAGACGACGGACCACACGATCTGGGCGAAGGCCAGTGTCAGCATGGCCAGGTAGACGCCCGAAAGCCGGATGCAGAACCAGCCGAACAGACAAGCCGCTGCTCCGGCGATCAACGGCGCCGCCAGCAACGTCGCTCCCATGCTCCATCCCGCCAGCTTGGCCAGCATGGCCACGGCGTAGGCGCCTATGCCGAAATAGGCCGCGTGGCCGAACGAGAGCATGCCGCCCAGGCCGAGCAGGATGTGCAGGCTGACCGCGAAAACGACCGCGATCAGCATGTCCTGGGCCAGGACCATCGCATAGGGAAAGTGTTCCGACAGCCACGGCAAGGCAAGCAGCGCCGCCAGCAGCAGCCCGGCCGACCAGCGCAACGCGGGGCTTGCGGCGTGAAAGGGCTGGTCGCGCAAGCCCATGTGGCGCTGCGCCGACATCGGCTTGCCAAGCAGGCCCCAGGGCCGAAAGACCAGCACCACCGCCATGAACAGGAACTCGACCACCAGGGTGAGCTTGGGAAAGGCCACAGTCATGCCGCCCCATTGGACGACGCCCAGGGCGATGCACAGCGCCTTGAGCTCCGCAACGATCAGCGCCGCCAGATAGGCGCCGGGAATCGAGCCCATGCCGCCGACCACCACCACCACGAAAACGTCGCCGATGATGCTCAGGTCCAGCATGAGGTTGGCGGGCTGGCGGGCCAGCTGCATGGCGCCTCCCAATCCCGCCAGGAAGGCGCCCAGCGCGAAAACGCTGCTGAACAGCCATGCCTGGTTGACGCCCAGCGCGCCCAGCATTTCCCGATCCTGTGTGGCGGCGCGTATCATCACGCCCCAGCGGGTGCGAGTCAACAACAGCCAAAGCGCCAGCAATACGATCGGGCCCAGCGCGACCAGCATCAAATCGTATTGCGGCACGTGCCGCCCAAGCACTTGCACGGAACCCGACAAGCCCGGCGCCAGAGGCCCCATCAGGTCATCCGGCCCCCAGAGCCAGAGCGCCGCGTCATTGAAGATGAGCACCAGCGCGAACGTGGCGAGCAGCTGGAAAATCTCGGGCGCCTTGTAGATGCGCCGCAGCAAGGCGATTTCCACTATCAGCCCCAGCAAGGCCACCAGCAAGGCCGCCAGCGGCAAGCTGAGCCAGAATCCCCACGGGCTGCCGCCCCACCATTGCACCAGGCTGTATGCGCCATAGATGCCCAGCATGTAGAGGGACCCATGCGCAAAATTGACGATGCGTGTGACGCCGAAGATCAACGACAGGCCGGCCGCCACCAGAAAGAGCGACGAGGCCTCGGCCAGGCCGTTGATGGCCTGGATGAACAGACTGCCCAGGTTCATGGGGACGAACAGCGCGGCAATGCAAGCTCCTGAAAGAACTCGGGATCAGTTCGCCGAGGCCGGCCGCCATTGGCGAACCTGGGCCTCGTCGGGCAGGACGCTTGCGCCGTCGATGTAGCGCACGTCCGTCATCACCCCCTTGCCGTCCTTGAGGGCCAGCTTGCCCACGTAGGCGCCCATGGTGGACTGATGATCCACGCCGCGATACACGATGGGCCCCCAAGGCGTCTGGACCGGCAATTCCTTGAACGCGGCGATCAGCGCTTCCGTGTCCGTGGAGCCGGCTTTCTCGATGCCGGCCGCCAGCGACACGATGGCGCTGTAGCCGATGATGGTGCCCAACCTTGGGTAGTCATTGAACTTTTGCTGATACGCCTTCAGGAACGCATCGTGCTCGGGCGTATCGATGGCATACCAGGGGTAGCCGGTGACGACCCAGCCTTCGGGCGTTTCGGTCCCCAGGGGATCCAGGTATTCGGGCTCGCCCGTCAACAGGCTGACCACCGACAGATCCTTGAAGAAATGGCGCTGCGTGCCGGCGCGCACGAAGCGCGCCAGATCGGTGGCGAACAGGACGTTGAACATGGCGTCGGGCTTGGCGTCGGCCAGCGCCTGCACGACGTTGCCGGCGTCGATCTTGCCCAGCGGCGAGGCCTGCTCGGCGACGAACTCGACGTCGGGCTGGGCTTCCTTCATCAGCTTCTTGAAGGTGGCGACGGCCGACTGGCCGTACTCGTAGTTGGGGTACACCAGCGCCCAACGCTTTTTGTTCATCTTGACGGCTTCGGGCACCAGCATGGCCACCTGCATGTAGGTGGAGGCGCGCAGGCGGAAGGTATAGCGGTTGCCGTCGGCCCAGGTGATCTTGTCGGTGAGCGGCTCGGCGGCGAGGAAGAAGACCTTGCGCTGCTTGGCGAAATCGGTGACGGCCAGTCCGATGTGCGACAGGAAGGTGCCGAAGAGC
>Ga0265293_10008701_pt1 | contig 14930 bp, 9 predicted proteins | sample Munlanlewell138R_FD_192505 | JGI IMG/M metagenome (GOLD analysis project Ga0265293, IMG submission 192505) | Leachate microbial communities from a municipal landfill in Southern Ontario, Canada - Leachate well 138R | ecosystem: Engineered > Solid waste > Landfill > Unclassified | place: Canada...
GACCCGGTTTCTACACGGGCTGCTCGTGCTGCCGCTGTTTTTGCTGATCACCATACTGATCATGTGGGGCTTGATGCGCTGGACGTTGCGCCCGGTGCGGCAGGCTGCCGCGCTGGCTGCCGACATCAGCCCCGACAAGCCCGAGCACCGCATACCGTTGGCGCATCTGCCCAAAGAGGTCCTGCCGCTGGCGCAGGCCGCCAACCAGGCGCTGGATCGCATCGGCCAGGCGCTGGCCGCTCAAAAGCAGCTCGTGGCCGATGCCGCCCATGAACTGCGCACACCGCTGACGGTGCTGGATCTGCGCCTTCAGAAAATGCAGCATGAAGGCAAAGCCGATTGGCCTGCTGTTGAACAGGAAATGCAACGACTGCGCCGTCTGGTCGGACAACTGCTGACGCTGGCCCAGCGCGATCATGGCTTGCAGGCGGATCGGGCGGGCGGCGTGGTTCCCTTGTCGCGGCTGACGCGCGAGGTCGTCGCGTCGCTGTTTCCGCTGTTCGAGCGGCGCCAGCGCGAGATACAGGCCGATATAGCGGACCGGATACGGGTTCGCGGCGATGTCGATGCGCTGCGCGACGCGATCCGCAATGTTCTGGAAAACGCGCTGGCGCATGGCCAAGGCACCGTCGGCGTGCGGTTGCGCCGTACGCGAGACGGGGAAGCCGTGCTTGATATATCGGACGAGGGCCGGGGCGTGCCCGTGCATTTGCGTGAAACGCTTTTCCAGCGTTTCCACAAAGGCCGCCAGGACAGCGCGGGGTCCGGGCTGGGTCTTGCCATCGCGCGGCAGGCGCTGAGCAGCGCCGGAGCCGATATCCACTTCATGGAAGGCGCATTCTGCATCGTGCGCATGCGTTTTCCGTCCATGTCAGAAAACGGTCAGCGAGTCCTGCCAAAATCCTAAGAATGATATCAGTTTTCATTCTCATTAACTAAGCTATTTCATATAGCCGGAGGGATTCAAGCCCTCTGCTTTTCACAGGATATCGCTTCGATGTCACCGACATTTCCCTTTCCTTTGAAGGCGAGCAGCGTCACGTTGGGTTGCGTTTTCGCCGGCTTGCTACCCTTTGCCGGCGCCGCGGCCCAATCCGCCGGAACGCCGGTCACGCAGTTGCCGAACGTCGTCGTGACGGCGGCGGGTTTCGAACAGGCGATCGCCGATGCGCCCGCTTCGATTTCGGTCATTACCAGCGAGGATCTGGAAGGCAAGTTCTACCGCGACGTCACCGACGCGCTGCAGGACATTCCCGGTGTCAGCATCGAAGGCGGCGCAGGCGGCAAGATCGAATCGACTTCCGTCAATATCCGTGGCATGGACGAAAACTACGTGCTGTTCCTGGTCGACGGCAAGCCGCTGGGCGCGTCCAGCGAGGCTTACTACAACGGCTTCGGCGGCGGGGCGCAGACGAGCTGGCTGCCGCCGCTCTCGGCCATCGAGCGCATCGAGGTGATACGCGGCCCGATGTCGTCGCTGTACGGCTCCAGCGCCCTTGGGGGCGTGATCAATGTCATCACCAAGAAAGTGCCTTCCGAATGGGTGGGCAGCCTGACGGTGGACGGAGTATTCCAGGAGGACTCCGATGCCGGCAATGCCTATCAGGGGCGCTATTATCTGAGCGGTCCGCTGGTCGACGACCGACTGGCCATGACCTTGTACGGCTCCAAGTACCGTCGCCTGGAAGACAGCATCCAGGGCGGCTATGCCGGCAAGGATCGCATCGACAATACGGCCAAGTTCACTTGGAAGCTGAACGAACGGCATAGCCTGGAGCTGGAAGGCAGCCACGCGCGCAACAAGAACGATCGCACCGAGGAATCGTCGACCGATTCCATGATGATGCATAACAAGCGCACGGCATACGGCTTGACGCATGACTGGCGCTGGGGAAAGGGCGCGGAAACCAAGTCGTGGATGCTGCACGAATCCGTCGACATCGTCAATGGCGATATCGAGTCGGGCTATCGCGCCACGACGTTCAACACCAAGACCATCGTGCCCTTCGAAGAGCACATGCTGACGGTGGGCGCGGAATACAGGCAGGAAAAGACCATCCATGACGAGTCCCGTTTCCAGGGTTCCGTCGCCACCAATCTGGAACGCTGGCAAGCCGCTGTATTCGCGGAGAACGAATGGTCGGTCACCGACCGGCTGACGCTGACCGGCGGCGCGCGTCTGGACAAGAACGAGCATTTCGGCACGCATTTCACACCGCGTGTCTACGGTGTATATCGTCTGACCGACAACCTGAACCTCAAAGGCGGCGTCAGCGGCGGCTATAAGACGCCTTCGTTGAAACAGGCCGATGACAACATCGTCGAGCCGGCGGCGCGCGGCCGTTCCTGGGACAAGGGAAACTCCGATCTGCAGCCGGAAAAGAGTACCAACTTCGAGTTTGGCTTCGCCTACGCCACGCCGGAAAAGCTGAGTTTCAGCATGATGGCCTACTACACCCGGTTCAAGGACAAAATAGGCAAGGAATACGTCTGCAACACGCCGGTCGGAGCGCCGCCCGCATGCGTCTATGCCGATAATCCACCGCGTCAGAGCATCCAGCAGTATGTGAATCTGGATTCCGCCACGCTGCGCGGCATCGAGACCGCGTTCGGCATGCCGGTGACCGACAAGCTGATGCTGAACACCAGCTATACCTTGTCGGACAGCGAAATCAAGTCGGGCAGCAACGCCGGCAAGGCATTGAACAATACGCCGCGCCACATGTTCAACGTGGGCCTGGACTACCAGCTCAATAATAATCTGAAGCTTTGGACCAAGGCCAAGTACAAGAGCAAAAGCATAGACGGCGGCACCGATGAGATCCCAGCCTACACCATCGTCGACCTGGGCGTGAATTATCGGTTCAGCAAGCGCGTCCTGGGCTTTGCCGGAATCTACAACGCGCTGAACAAGGAAATCGACTCCAACGAGTACGGCAAGCACCTGGACGGCCGCCGCTACTATGCCGGTTTGACGATCGAATATTGACGCCGACCTGTCGCGCATGGACACGGCCTGACTGATCCGGCGATCTCTGATAGCATTTTCCATACCGCATCCGGGGAGTCTTCCGACTCCCAGTTCGCAGTTAATGGCTGCGCAATGGAAAACTAGGCTTGCCATGACACAGACCACGATCGAACCCGAATATGATGCATGGCTGGCGCGCTATGGCGCGGCTTCGTCGCCCGGGGTCCTTGCGCCGCCCATTACTCGCCTGCTCGAGCATTGCTCGGTTCGCGCTTACCAGCCGCGCCCCGTAGAGGATGGCGTACTCGTCCAAGCCATTGCCGCGGCGCAGTCGGCGTCGTCATCGTCCAATCTTCAGGCCTGGAGCGTGGTGGCGGTGCGCGATCGCGCAAAGCTGGCGCGGCTTGCCGAACTGGCCGGCGGGCAGCGCCATGTTGCCCAGGCGCCGTTGTTTCTCGCCTGGATCGTGGATTGGTCGCGCTTGCGGCGAATAGGAGCGGCGCAGCAGCGTCCGACCTTGGGCATCGACTATCTCGAAAGCTATACGGTCGGCGTGGTCGATGCCGCTTTGGCGGCGCAGAACGCCGCCGTCGCCTTCGAGGCGCTCGGGCTCGGTCTGGTCTACATCGGCGGTATGCGCAATCATCCGGAAAAAGCGGCCGCGGAACTGGGCCTGCCGGACGGCTGCTTCGCGTTGTTCGGCATGTGCGTGGGCTATCCGGATCCGGCCAAGCCGGCAAGCATCAAACCCCGTCTGCCGCAAGCCGTGGTTTTGCACCATGAGCGGTATGACGCCGGACGCGATGCGGACGCGGTGCGGGCCTATGACGAGAAAATGGTCGCGTTCCAGCGTGAACAGGGACGTGATGATCGGCCGTGGTCACGGGCCTCGGCCGAGCGTGTCGGCGGCCCCGACGCCTTGATGGGCCGGGACCGCTTGCGGGAGGCACTGAACAATTTGGGCTTTCCCTTGCTGTGAACAAAGCCGCGCCTTATCGGTCTCCGGCGCCTTGCAGCCATCGCAGATACGCTGACCGGGTCACGGCGGATACCGATTCCAGCACTTTCCGGTGCTGGACCTGATGCCGCACGACCAGCCGCGCGTTGGCCACGGCGCGCGACTTGCAGAACCAGTGGCAGCTGTGCTGCAGCAGATACAGTTCCGCCGAGAGGCGGTAGGCGCGGTTTTTCGCGTCCCGGCGGTCTGCGTTGTCCACGACGTGACGCAAGCCGGCTGCGTGGATATGCAGCAAATCGCGAAAATCCCGTCGGGTAGAAGGAAATAAGCGTTCGGCGTAGGGGACGAAGAATGAAAGCGTGCTCATGCAGGCCGATTGCGCGCTTTCCTTTTGCATGGCGTCGGCCAGCGACTGTACTTGGGCCGCCACGGAGCGTTCGGCCTGGGCGAAAGTTTCCAATACCTGGAGCTGGCGCGCTTCAGTCTCTTCATGGATGGCACGGGTATAGCCCTGCGTCAGTGTTTCCATGTGGCGTTCGAGCTGCAGATTGGACAAATGCTGTCCCAGCAGCGCGATGTGCGCGCGTTGCCGACGCATGCGCGACACCTGCCATGCCGCGGCGACGATCAACAGCGTTATCAATGCACTATCCATTAGCAGCGTTCCCTCATCGTTCGACCGGCTTGTCAGCGCGAGGCCGGCTCCGGGAATAAAGTGGCAGTGATTTTCGCACAGATGCCCGATGCGCGGAGCCGGTCGGCGGGCGTCTCGAATGTCCCGTATTCGGCGGTGTTCGATCGGCCGCGATCCTTTGCGTCTTCGGGGTTTCACTATATGGTTAATTGTTGACAATTGACAATGTGCTGTGGATAATTCTTGCTTACCACATCCAAGGATTCCCACCCGGAGGCAGATAGTGAGAGACGACAAACTCCATCCCGATATGCGAGCGCTTCTGGATGCGCAGTCGGTGACGTACGGAAGTTCGATTCAAGACGAGCGTAAATCCTGGAACGAGTATGCGCGAAAGATAGGCCGGCCGGTTCCGCCGCACATCACGACGGAGGATCGGGAGATCGCCACGGCGGATTTCGCCGTTCCCGTCAGGATCTACCGCAAGCCCGGCTCAGGCAACACCGGTTGCGTGATCTATATGCATGGCGGCGGATGGACCAAGGGAGACGTCGATTCCTCCGATTCCATGGCATGGGGACTGTGCGACGTCAGCAATGCCGTCGTGATATCCGTCGGCTATCGCCTCGCTCCCGAGCACGTTTTCCCCGCGGCGTTCAATGACAGTTACGGTGTACTGGAGTGGGCGCACGCCAACGCCAAAGAGCTGGGCATCGATACGAACAAGATCGTCCTGGCCGGGGACAGCGCGGGAGGAAACTTGACGGCGGCGCTTTCCATCGCTTCGCGCGACGACGGCGGCCCCAAGGTCGCTGCGCAAGTCGTGATCTACCCGGGCATCGGCGAATACATCGAGTCGGACTCGTACCGCGCCAATGCAACCGGGTACGGGCTGACGACCGACCGCTATCGCTTCTATTGCAAACAGTATCTCGGCGGCAGCTTCGACATCGACGACGTCAGAGCGCGCCCCATGCTGGCGAAGGATTTTTCCAGTTTGCCGCCGGCCTATGTCGTGACCGCCGAGTTCGATCCGATTCGCGACGACGGACGCATGTACGCCATGCGATTGGTCGAGGCGGGCAACGATTGCATCTACCGGGAATGTCGCGGCCTCATTCACGGATTTTTCCGTGCCCGTTTCATCTCGCAGGTTGCGGCTGACGAACTGGACCGGATCGGTGAGTTCATGCGCCCCTTTGTTTCCTAGGGCCGTTGGGCGAGCGGGATCGATGGTGACTTGCAGTGTTGCGTTGACTCTTGATCGATAAAGGGGATTTGAGATGAAGGCAGTGAAATTTTTTGCAGGATTGCTGTGCGCGCTTGCATTGAGCGCAGGCGCCGTTGCGGCGGAGAACTTTCCCTCCAAGACGGTGCGGATAATCTGCCCTTATTCTCCAGGCGGAACGGTCGACATCCTGGCGCGCGTCATGGCCGACAGGCTGAGCGAGTACTGGGGCCAGCAAGTCATCGTTGAAAACAGGCCGGGCGTGGCGGGGCAGGTGGCCACCCGCTACGTCGCGACGCAGCCGGCCGACGGTTATACGTGGCTCATTACGGCGAGCGGCCATCCGATCAATCATTTGTTGTACAAGGACTTGCCCTACGACGGGTTCAAGGATTTTTCCCCGGTCACGCAATTGGGCCGCGGTTCGCTGGTCCTGGTCGTCAATAAGGACTCCAAGTTTGCCACGCTCGCCGATTTCCTTGCGGAAGCCAGGCAAGGCAAGGATAAGCTGACCTATGGCCACGTCGGAATCGGGACATCGTCGTGGATGGGCGGTGCGCTCCTGGAGCATATGACGGGGGTCAAGCTGCTCGGCATTCCCTACAAGGGCGGGGTGCCGGCCCTGACTGACCTCATGGGCGGCCAGATCGATTCCAATTTCAACATCATCCCCGAAGCCATCGCGCAGATAAAGGCCGGATCCGTGAAAGCGCTTGCCACGACCGGCGAGCAGCGGGCACAGACGCTGCCCGACGTGCCGACAATCGGAGAGACGGTTCCCGGCTATTCGTTCGGCGCGTACTGGATCATTCTGGGGCCCGCAGGCGTGCCCGACGACATCGTCGCGAAGGTCAATGAGGGAATGAACCGGGCGTTGAAAGAGCCCGCGGTCATCGAGCGCCTTTCCACCCTGGGCGTCGAGCCCATGGGAACGACGCCCGAGCAAGTGGCCGAACTGATGCGCGAGGATGCGAAAAAGTGGAAGCCCATCTTCGACGCCGCCGGAATCCAGCCGCAATAAGCTCGTTTGCCTGAACCGTGTCCCCGCATTCACCGAAGCGGGGACACGCGGGATCCTTCACTCGGTCAAGTCGCTTTGAGCATCGCCTTGTTGGTCATGCTCTCTATCTTGCGCAGGTGCTGGACGAAACTTTCACCGTCGAGAAGGTTGTGCTGTTCGGATAGTTTCGCCGCCTGTTCCGCATCGCCGGCAAGGATCGCCTCAACGATCCGGGTGTGAAACTTGATCGTGTTTTGATAGTTCATGGTCAGCGCGTCATTCGAGGCGATGTAGATGCGCACTTGCTGTTCGACCAGCCGGTATTGATTGGCCAGCCGCTGATGCTTGGCCAGCGAAATGATCGTTTTATGCAGTCGGAAGTCCGCATCCGCCACGGCGCGGCTATTGTGCTGATTGCATGCCGTCGCCAGTCCGTCCAGGCTTTTGCCGAGCGCCGTTCGTCCGGCATCGGTCAATTGCTCGGTCGCGAGCCGCGCGGCCAGGGCCTCCAAGGCGGCGCGCAATGTATAGAGTTCCCAAGCGTCGTGCGAAGAAATGGGAATCACGATCCAGCCCGTATAGGGAACCTGAATGATCAGTCCTTCCTGTGAAAGCTGCTGCAACGCTACCCGGACCGTTCCCCGCGATACTTCGAATTGTTCGGCCAGCGCGATTTCAGTCAGTCGCGTGCCTGGCAGGATCCGGCCCTTGATGATCTCTGCGCGCAGAGCATCCGTGGCCTGCATTCCTGCCGGCTGTTTTTTTATCGACTGCACTCGCACTTTGATTCCTGTAATGGTTCTCGAAGGGGCGAAGCCGATGCACATTCCAAACCCCTATGCGGGTGATTGTAAATTTTCCAACCCTTTACGTCAAAGGAGAAATCTGCCCGTTTTCATATGATATTTTTGTTGATTGTCAACAATCAACAACGGTACAATGAAGGCTTGGCGAGCCTGTCGCGCTAGCCGAATCTTCTTGTAGGGGACATAAGGAAATGAAAGTCACAGGGTTGAACGTTTACTTGATAGACTGCGGCAATATCCGGCCCATCATCGTGGAAATCGAAACGTTGGAAGGGATCAGCGGCATCGGAGAAGCGACGATAGCTTACGGCGCGGGCGCTACGGCCGCGGCGGGCATGATCAAGGACCTGGGAGAACGCTTCATAATCGGAAAAGACGCGCGACGGATCGAACTGCTGTGGTCCGCCATGTATGACCACAGCTTCTGGACGAAAGGAGGCGGGGCGATAAGTTTCGCGGGAATGAGCGCGATCGAGCATGCCCTGTGGGATATCAAGGGCAAAGCGCTCGGGGTTCCGGTGTATGAGTTGCTTGGCGGCAGGGTATTCGACGAGCTGCCCGTATACGCCAATGGCTGGAACTTCATGGAGATCGACGCAACGTCCTGGGCCAAGGCCGCCGAGCGGCCGCTCAAGGACGGGTTCAAGGCGCTGAAGTGCTATCCGCTGGCGCTGCCGCACGACAGGACCTTGACCCACATTACCCGTCGCTCGGCGGATCGCGAGTTTCTGGCCCTGGCGTATGAGCGGGTGCGGGTGCTGCGCGAGGTGGTCGGGCCCGACATCGAGATCATGCTCGATCTGAGCGGCGCCCTGACGACGGGTGAAACGATCCGGTTGTGCCGCAAGTATGAGGACCTGGACATTGCATTCATCGAAGAGCCGGGCGACCCCTTCGATGTCGGTGCGCTGGTACAGGTTTCGCAGCATGTATCGATTCCGATCGCCACGGGCGAACGCATCTATACTCGTCATGGATTCCGGAAGGTTATGGAGCCGCAGGCGATCTCCATCGTGCAACCCGACGTGGGCAATACCGGCGGGCTTTATGAAACCCGGAAAATCGCGGCGATGGCCGAATCCTACAACATGCGGTTCGCGCCGCACAACTGCGCGAGCACGCTGTCGACGGCCGTCTCCGCGCAGGTCTCCGCCTGCTCGCCCAACTTCATGAGCCTGGAAACGTATCCGTATTTCCCGGACAGCGGCGGCTATATTCACGTTCTACAGAATCCGCCCGAGCGCGACATCAAGGACGGGAAGCTGCCTCTCAATGAGCGTCCCGGATTGGGCGTCGACCTGGACCGTGAACGGGTGAATCCGTTCCTGTGGGCGCAGATCCGATGAGCGGCACGACTTTTCTTTGAGATCAATTTTCTTTGGAGCCCCCGAGTGTTGATCACTTATCACAAAACAGCGTTGCATGGACGCAGCTTGGCCGATTTTTGCAAGGATATCGAGGGAGTGCGGCTGCGTGAAGTGGATAGTCCCGACGACCTGGAAGCGGCCGCCGCGGACAGCACCGTCTTGATGTTCAACAATCCGCTGTATACGCCGCGCATGGTCGCCGCATTGAGGCAGTCTCCCGTGAAATGGATACAGTTGTCTTCAACGGGCTACGATGCGTGCTTGCAGCATGGCGTGCCGAACTCGATCGAGGTCACGAATGCCGCATCGGCATGGTCGCCCATCGTGGCCGAGCAGGCGTTGGCCCTGATGCTTGGTCTGTTGCGCGGCATCCATCTGGCCGAACGCGACCGTCAAAAGTCGAAGTGGGACAGGCCTGCCATGCTGAACTACCTGTCGTCGCTGGAAGGCGCGACAGTCGGCATTCTGGGGGCAGGATCGATCGGCAAGGAGATCGGTCACCGGGTGCGCGCTTTCGGCGCGCGGACTCTCTTCATCACTCGAACGCCCCGTTCGATCGAGCTTGCCGATGAAACGATATCGGTGGATCGCGTGGCGGAGGCGCTTCCCAAGATCGACATCCTGGTTTCGGCCCTGCCGTTGACGCCGCAGACGGATAAGCTGGTCGACAGGACGTGGTTCGAGAAAATGAAGAGCTCGGCCCTGTTCATCAACGTCGGGCGGGGAAGTACGGTGGACGAGCTCGCGGTGCTGGAAAGCCTTGAGCAGGGCGTGATTGCCGGAGCGGGCTTCGACGTCATGGCCGTGGAGCCGATGCCGGCCGATCACCCGTTGTGGCGATCGGAGCGGGTAATCATTACGCCCCACGTCGGCGCCTTCAACAGTCGCGTCGGCGTCGATCGGCTCATGAATCTTTGCCGCGTGAACATCGAAAACTTCCTGGCCGGCCGCGAACTCTTGAATCTCGTCGCGTTGTGATGCTCGCTGGCCGGTTGCGCTCATACCGCAGCAGGGATACTTTACTGGCACGACCGGCAGCATCATCCAGCCGCAATTCCCAAAAGAGGCCCAGAGCCGGCTGTACGGGGTAGATGGGCTGGGCGAGGTGCGTTGCGCACATGCTGAGCGGCATGGGCCGGATCGACGCCGGTGGGCTTTGGGCCGCCGCCGCTATCGCGTGCTAATGGCCGGCCGATATTCGTATAGAATAACAACGATCAAAACGGAGATGGCATTCCTCCCGTAACCACCGCAGTTCGCGGTTGATGATGCCTACGAACAGCCGGGCAGGCTGCGTAGGCAATTGCCGCCTGTCCTTTTCCAACAACATCAATCAAGGACATATCGTGTGGAAACCGATTCTGGCCATTGCCGTCGGCTCGACGCTGGGGGGGCTTTTGCGGTGGCGCCTGGGCCTAAGGCTCAATAGCATGTTTCCCGGCATACCTCTTGGAACGCTTGCATCGAATTTGATTGCCGGTTATCTGGTCGGCCTTGCCGTGGCGTTTTTTGCGCAGACGCCCAATCTCTCTCCCGAGTGGCGCTTGCTGGCCATCACGGGATTCTGCGGAGGCCTGTCCACCTTCTCGACGTTTTCCGCCGAGATCGTCGCGTTGTTGCAACGGGGACAGTATTCGCTGGCCGCGGGCGCGATTGCCGTCCATGTGACGGGGTCGGTGTTGATGACGATAGCGGGTATCGCCACGATGGCTTGGCTGAAGGCCTCCTGATGAAACGATCGCCATGAAAGGTTATCGAGTTACGTTTCTTACTCGGCAAGACCGGCGTCATGCGCGCAAGCCCATAGCGCAATGGCTGGTTCAGCTTGCCGCCGAGTTGGGGCTGCGTGGAGCGACGCTGATTCCGGTTTTTCTACGTCAAAACGCCGGTGGAGTTTGGTATTCTTGGCGCACTCGACGCCACCGCTTCATAGCGGCTTGTTCATCGGTGACCCATGCCCGGTCCGGTACGCGAACATCAGCGAGACGCCAAGGGCCAGGGCTTGCGACGCGTTCATGTCCCGGCTGGTCGCCTCTATGTGCGCTTAGGGACGATACCCGGAAAGCCTGCCGGCGGCTTTAGAACGGCTTGACCAGCCGGGGCCAGACGAGTTTTTGCAGCGCTTCCAAGGCCTGGGCCGAGCGGTCCATGTGCTGTTCTGCCTCCGCGGTGAAGCCCGAATCCTGAAAGAGGCGGATTGCCGCCGTGCCGGCCTCGTGCATGAGTCGTTCATGTTCCTGAGCCTCGCGCCACAGGTTTTGCGCGCCGGCGCCGGAGTGAAGCTGGGCGGCAAAACCGCACGTCTGGAAGTTCCAGACCGGTGCCTCGGCGGTTTTCCTATGAAGATAATGTTCAAGAGCCGCTATCCAGCCGGCGTATCCGGAAAGATTGGCGACGACCTGATAGAAGTGCGGCGATATCGGCGCGACGCGATTCCAGGCCGGGTTCGGCCGCCATTCCTCCAGCCAGGCCTCCAGGGCATCGATCGCGAGAGGCCGCGAAATCGCGTAGCCCTGGGCTTTCACGCAACCCAGGCGCAGCAGCATTTCGGCATGGCGATCTGTTTCGACGCCTTCGCCGATGACCGATACATCGAAGGACTTGGACAGGCTCACCACGGCCTGTACGATCGTCATGTCTTCCCGGTCGCTCAGCATGTCCCGGACGAACTCCTGATCGATCTTCAGTTCATCGAAGGAAAAGTGCTTGAGGTAAGACAAAGAAGAAAATCCCGTCCCGAAATCGTCGAGCGAAATCTGCACGCCCAGCTGCTGTATCTGGTTGATGGTTCGGGTCGCCTCAGACAGATCATTGATGAGAATATTTTCAACCACTTCCAGCGTCAGCAACTCGGGCGGCGTGTCGGCATGCCGTTGAAGAATGTCATGCAAGTCGCTCAGGAAAGCGGCTCGCAGGCTCTCTTGGTCCGGAATGATCATGTTGACGCTGATTCCCAGGTCGTGGCCTTGGTTCCGGATTCGTGCCAGGTCGCTCAGGGCTTGGGAAAGCACCCAGTTGCTCAGAACCAGTCCGAGCTGCTCGTGCTCTTGAATCAAGTCGAGGAATCGATCGGGATGCAGCAACCCGGCGGTCGGGTGATTCCAGCGCACCAGCGCCTCCACGCCGAAAACCCGGCCGGTGGACATATCCACTTGCGGTTGATAGTGAAGAAGCATTTCCCCGCTCTCGATCGCCGAACGAAGCTCCGCGATGCGGGCGTTGCGCAGCATGATGGCACGTTCGAACTCCGCGTCGAAATAGACGATCTGGTTCTTGCCGTGCTGTTTGGCCGAATACATGGCCTGGTCGGCTTGGCGCAATAGTTGATCCGAGTCGACTTCGCTGTCCTGGGGGTAGAACGTAACGCCGAAACTGGCGGTAAGCCGCAATGACTTGCCGTCGAGCACGACCGGGTCGTGCATCGCGTTGAGCAATCGATCGAACACGGAACCTTCGGTCGCGGCAGGTTTTTCATTCTGGAGGATCAGCACGAATTCGTCGCCTCCGAAACGGGCGGCGACGTCCTCTTCGCGGATGATGGATTGGAGGCGGCGGGCCACGCTTTGAAGATAGCGGTCGCCCATCTCGTGGCCATTGCTGTCGTTGATGGCCTTGAACTCGTCCAGGTCGATGAACACGACGGCGAAAGGCACATGGCGATACGCGAACCTGGAGACCGCCTGGTGCAAGGTTTTGGATACGGAGGACCGGTTCGGGAGCCCTGTCAGCTGGTCGTAGAACGCGACATGCCTGAGCTTCTCTTCATAGCTCAGTCGTTCGGTAATGTCCGTGACGTTGGCGATGTAGTTCGCCACCGTGCCATCGCCGTTCTTGAGCGCCGCGATGCGGATTTCGATCGAATAGAGCTCGCCGGATCTCTTGCGGTCCCAGATCTCGCCGACCCAGTACCCTAGGGTTCCCAACCGGGTCCACATCGACTCGTAGAAGGATTCGTCATGCGCTCTGGAATGCAGCATGGAAGGGCTTCGTCCGAGCAGCTCGGCGCGGTCGTACCCGGTGATCTCGCAGTATCGGTCGTTGACCTCGACGGCCATGGCGTTCTTGTCGGTAATGACGATGCCGTCGTAGCTGTGGCTGAACGCCCGGGCGAGCAGTTCCAGGCGCTGTTGCGCCAGCTTCTGCGGGGTCAAGTCGACGGCGACGCAGTAAAACTCGACTTCGCCGCTAGGCGATTGCCTGAGAATCTGGCTTGAAAAAATGGTCTTCGTGGCGCCTTTCTTGTCGCGTACGACCATTTCCATGGGTGCGATGGTGATTTCCCCCGCGATCCAGCGGTCCACCATGCTGGAGACCAGGGCTTGCTCTTCCTCGGGAATGAGCAGGTCGATCACATTTCGTCCCACGGCTTCGGCGGCAGTATATCCGTATATCACCTCGCTGCCGTGGTTCCAGAATATGATCCGCTTGTTCTGGTCATATCCTTGGACAGCAACGTTGGGCAAATGCTCCAGGAGCCCGCGAAACCGTTCCTCGCTTTGAGCAAGCGCTTGTCGCGCCAACACTTTCTCGTTGATGTCGATGCTGACAGCCAAAATGCGCAACGTGCCGTCGATCTGGATCGGCTCCAATGTCACGGATTGCCAGAAAACCCTTCCCGCGGGATTGATCGAGCGCCATTCGAAGTTCTGGCGTCCTTCGCGTATCGTTTTTCGATTCCATTCCAAAGCGTCCTGTGTACTGAAGGGCGGGGGCTGATCCCAGATGTTGACCGTTTGCAGCTGCGGCAGTGCCTCCACTCCATGAAACCGGCATGCCAGATTGTTTGCTTCGAGTATCGCGCCGGTCTCGGGCTCGTGCATCGTGATCGCAACCGGCAGCTTTTCGAACAGTTCCCGGAAGCGATGCTCGCTGTTGATCAGGGCCGCCTGCGCGTGTTTCAGATCGGTGATTTCGATCGAGATCATCGCCGAGCCCAGGAGTTCGTTGGTATCTTCATCGAACACCGGGAAATACCTGGAGCGGAACTGGCGTTGCATACCCTCCGTTCCCGGAAAGCTTTCTTCGACCACGAAGCTCTCGCCGCGCCCGAGCGTCAATGCCCGCCGATTGTGGCCGCGGTACGCGTCGATGAGCTCGGGCGCGAGGGTTTGGCCGAACAGCTCGGCGTCCGTTCGGCCGATGACTTCGTCAAGCGATTTTTTCATGAGCTTCAGGAAGCCGAGGTTCACGGTACGGTACCTCAGCTCGGTATCCATGAGAAACACCAAGTCTTCCGAGTTGTCGATCAAAGTCGCATGAAGCTTGAGCTCCTGCTCGAGCTGCTTGCGATGCGTAATGTCGGACAGCACGCCGTTGATGTCGGTCACGGTTCCGTTCTCGTCACGGGTCAGCCAGGTGAAGTCGTCCACCCAGATCCAATGGCCGTCTCCGTGACGCAGCCGGTAAATCTGCCGGTATTCATCCGGGCCATGAGCGATGTGCGCGGCGGCATCGCGCTCGATGTCCTCCACGTCGTCCGGATGGATCAGTTCTCTATAAACCATATGGCCTTCTATGAAGCCATCCGCCTTGTATCCGAACCTCTCGATGGTCGGGCTCACGTACTGGACGGGCCATCCGGGCCGGTTGGCCCATCGGAACGTCAGGACATGAGACCGGCTGATGATGTCCGAAAGCAACCTCAACTCGCGCAGTGTCTGTTCCCGGCCGGTTACGTTGTGATGCACGCCGACCATCAACGCGTCTTCGGTGGGATGATGATGAATCAGGCGCGCCCGGGATTGCACGAGCACCCAATGTCCGGACTTGTGGCGCATGCGGAATTGCGTGTCGTAGTATTCCAGTTCTTCGTTCAGGTACCGATCGATCAATGCCTTGGTCTCGGTCAGGTCCTCGGGATGAGTCAGGCGCTCCCAGGTCTCGATTGTTATCGGCTCGAGGTCCTTGCGGGTGTATCCCAGCATGCCGGCCCAGATCTCGTTGACGTCCATGTGCCCGGTGGATAG
>Ga0265293_10008703_pt1 | contig 14928 bp, 14 predicted proteins | sample Munlanlewell138R_FD_192505 | JGI IMG/M metagenome (GOLD analysis project Ga0265293, IMG submission 192505) | Leachate microbial communities from a municipal landfill in Southern Ontario, Canada - Leachate well 138R | ecosystem: Engineered > Solid waste > Landfill > Unclassified | place: Canada...
TGCTACAATGTGAGTATCCCATATACCGCTCTCCTTTATGTTCGGTTTAGTCACTTAACATTATAGCTGAGTTGGTCCCTGTGGGACTACATTTTGTTATATACGACACTTCATTTTACAATTTACCGCCTTTAGCCTTTGGCAAAAAAAGAGAAAGGAAAGATAAAAAAAGCCGGAGAAAATTTCCCCGGCTTTCATAACATTAAATGATCATTACTATTCTTCCGTAACGGATGGTTCTTCTGCCTTCTCTTCATTTGTAGCTGCAGCATTTTCCAATATTTTCTCATACTCCTTGAAAATTGCCTCCCTGATTCTGTTTCTCGTATCCGAGTTCAGAGGATGGGCAATATCCCGGAAATCGCCTTCCCCCATCTTTCTGCTGGGCATTGCAATGAATAGACCGTTTTGTCCTTCAATGACCTTGATGTCATGGACTACGAACTCTTCATCGAATGTGATGGAAACAACGGCTTTCATCTTCCCATCATCGTTCACCTTGCGCACTCTAACATCGGTAATGTCCATATCACGTACCACCCTTTCTAAGACAGAATGCTGTTTTGTGCCCTATGACACGCCTTTAGTTGATAATTATTATATACTAACATAAGTTGATTATCAACTATTTCGTCGAAAAAATCAGACTATTCGGAAAAAACGAATATTTTTGTCTGTCATCGCTGTCCTGCTTCATGATTATCAGGGGAACGTAGTTTTTGACCACCTTCTTTTCAGGGTCCTGGGATACTATTACAATCCCTGAGGACAGGACTTCTATTTCAAATTCTCCCAGTATTTCTTCAATGCCCTTTACAGAGCCGCCGCCTCTCATGAAATCATCGATGACAATGGCCTTTGAACCGGGTGTCACCGATCTCTTGGAAATGCTCATTTTCTGTATTCTGTCATAGGAGCCGGAGAAGTAATTGATGGACACAGTGGAGCCTTCGCTGATTTTAGCCTCTCTTCTGATCACCACAAGAGGAAGATTCATAAGATAGGCAGTCATCACTGCAAGGGGAATCCCTTTAGTTTCAAGGGTTGCAACCATGGTGGCTCCCTTGTCCTGGAATTTTCTTGTAAAAACAGTGGCTATCCTGCCCACTAAATGGGAGTCAAACATTAAATCAGAAGTATATATGAAACCGCCGCCCAACAGTCTGGCAGGGTCCTTCAATCTTTCTATAAGCTGATTTTGAAGCTTTACAACGTCCTCATCCTTTATATAGGGAATAAGCTTAACACCGCCTTGAGAGCCCCTTGAGGTTTCTATTATGCCAAGTTGGTATTTGTTAAATACATTTTTGAGGATTGAAATATCCTCGCTTATGGTAGATTTTGCAGCATTGAATTCCTTACAGAAACCCTTTAAGGAATAGATTTTGTTGGGGGAATCCAACAGTTTCTTTTCAATTACAGCCAGCCTTTCCGATCTTTTCATGGTCACCTCCTAAAACCCGAACATTAAACATAACTAAGGCAAGCATATTCGTAATTATTCTCCTTGTCAAACGTCATAATCTTTTTGATATGAAGCTTTTCCTATGTTATAATATCAATGCGAAGCTGGGAGGGCTTAAATGGTACAATTAGAAGGATTAAAACAGATTCATTTAATCGGCATCGGAGGTATAGGACTTTCCGCCGTAGCTGAAATTTTACTTGCCCGTGGCTATAAAGTCACGGGTTCTGATATGAAAGAGTCGGAATTAATCGACAGACTCATAACTAAAGGAGCAAATATTTACCTGGGCCACAGAAGCAAAAATGTAGAGGGGGCAGACCTTGTAGTATATTCCTCCGCTATTTCCGAAGATAATCCTGAAATTATAAGGGCAAAGGAGCTTTCCATTAAGACTGTAAGCCGGGCTGACATGCTGGGAACCTTAATGGGAGAATACGAGCACAGCATTGCAGTTGCAGGCACCCACGGGAAAACAACTACCACATCCATGATTTCGCTGATTCTTGAGCATTCGGGACTTGATCCAACCATATTAATAGGCGGAAACCTTACTGAAATAGGCGGCAATGTGAAGGTTGGAAAAGGAGATTACTTTATTACCGAAGCCTGTGAATATATGGACAGCTTCCTAAACCTAAAGCCTACTATAGAAATAATATTAAATATAGATTCTGATCATCTGGATTACTTTAAGGATGTGGACCATATAGCCAGATCCTTTAAAGCTTTTGCAAAGCTGGTGCCGGAAGGCGGGAAAATTATTGCTCTCGTATCAAATCCCTTTGTGAAAGCGGCAACTCAGGAACTTGAAAATGTTATTACCTTCGGCTTAACAGAAAACCTGGACTACTGGGCAAAGGATATTCATTTCTCGGAAGAAGGTTTTCCAAGCTACAATCTGCATAAGGGTGAGGAATTCCTTGTGGAGATAGAACTTAAGGTTCCCGGGGAGCATAACGTGTTAAACTCCCTTGCTACTTTTGCTTTAGGGGATCTGCTGGGCTTGTCACGGGAAATGATGAAAGAAACCTTAAAGAATTTCCACGGCACCCAGAGACGATTTGATATGCTGGGCAGAACTGACAAGGGGGTTGTTGTAATAGATGATTACGGCCATCATCCCACAGAAATCAAAGAAACCTTAAAAGCCGCCAAAAACATTCCCATGAAAAAGCTGTGGTGTATTTTCCAGCCCCATACATTTACAAGAACCATGGCCTTGTTTGATGAGTTCACAGAAGCCTTTGAAAATGCCGACAGGCTTATTATAGCTGATATTTACGCAGCCAGGGAAAAGGATATATATAAGGTTGATTCCCAATCTTTGATTGCTAAAATTAAAGAAAAAGAACCTGAAAAGTTTGCTCTATATTTTAAAACCTTTGATGAGATTGCCGACTTTGTTTACGAAAATGCAGAGCCCGGGGATTATGTGATAACCATGGGGGCAGGAGACATATTTAGAGTAGGGGAAATGATTCTGGAAAAGGATTTCTCTTAAGGAGGTTTGGATGAATTACGAAGAGTATAAAACAGTGGAAGAAGAAAGAATTAAAAGAAATATTTTGCTTCTTGAAGAAGGCGTTATCATCACGGATATAAAAAATGCATATATAGACCCTTTGGCAAAAATCGGAAAAGGCACAGTGATTGAGCCTAATGTTTTAATTCAAGGAAATACTGTAATTGGAAAGAATTGCATTATAGGAGCCGGCACAAAGATCAAGTCCTCTCTCATTTTGGATAATACAAAGATGGAGTGCTCAGTCATAGTGGAAAGCAAAATTGGCCATGATACTACAATTGGGCCTTTTGCATATATTAGACCGGGAAGTCAAATAGGAAATAACTGTAAAATCGGAGATTTTGTAGAGGTGAAGAATTCTAAAATAGGGGACGGGACGAAAGCCTCCCATCTTTCCTATATAGGAGATTCCGATTTAGGTGAAAATATAAATGTGGGCTGCGGTGTTATATTTGTTAACTATAACGGTAAAGAAAAATTCCGCTCCACGGTTGAGGATAATGTTTTTATAGGATGTAACTGCAATATAATTTCTCCTGTTACCTTAAAGGAACAATCATATATTGCGGCAGGAAGCACAGTGACAGGTGATGTGCCAAAGGGCGCATTATATGTAGCAAGAGAAAAAGGCAGAATTATTGAAGGCTGGGTGGAAAGAAAAGGAATTTTAAAGAAGAAAAGGAAGGAAGAGTAAAATGAGACATATGGCATTTTCAGACTACAAGGTGTTTGCAGGCAATTCTCATATGGAACTTGCTGAAGAGATAGTTTCCATTATGGGTAAGCCTCTGGGGAAGGCAACAGTGTCCACTTTCTCAGACGGAGAAATTGCGATGAATTTATGGGAGACAGTAAGAGGAATCGATTGCTACATAATTCAGTCTACCTGTGCCCCTGTAAACAATAACCTGATGGAGCTTCTCATAATGATTGACGCAATGAAGAGAGCATCGGCAGGCAGAATAAATGCCATAATTCCATACTATGGATATGCAAGGCAGGACAGGAAAACTAAAGCCAGAGACCCTATTACAGCTAAACTTGTTGCAGACCTTCTTGTAGCGGCAGGAGCTGACAGAGTCCTTACCATGGATCTTCATGCATCTCAGATTCAAGGATATTTCAATATTCCGGTGGATCACCTGCTGGGGGTTCCCACTCTTGTTAAATACTTTAAAGGGAGAAATCTGGATGACCTTGTAATAGTTTCTCCTGACCACGGCTCTGTTACAAGAGCCAGAAACATGGCTCAACCCTTAAATGCTCCCATCGCCATAATCGATAAAAGGAGACCTGAGCCTAACAAAAGTGAAATCATGAACATCATAGGCGACATAGAAGGCAGAAACTGTATTTTAGTGGACGACATGATAGATACAGCCGGTACTATTGTTAACGCTGCACGGGCATTGATGGATATGGGCGCCAGGTCTGTTATGGCATGCGCCACTCACCCTGTGCTGTCAGGGCCTGCAATTGAGAGGCTTGACGATTCTCCTATTAAGGAGTTGGTGCTTTTAAATACAGTGCCCGTACCTTTGGAAAAGAGAATTCCCTCAATGAAGATCCTTTCTGTTGCGCCTCTTTTTGCAGAAGCCATGCTTAGAGTTTTCACAAACGATTCCATAAGCAAGCTTTTCGATTAATAAAGGAGCATTAATAGAATGTATCTAATAGTGGGATTAGGAAACCCGGGGAAACGGTTTGAAAATACGAGGCACAATCTTGGCTTCATTACTGTAGACAGACTTTCTGACACTCAAGGTATTAATGTGAAGAAGATTGCTTTTAAGGGCCTTATGGGAGAAGGTATTATTGAATCTGAAAAGGTGCTTCTTTTAAAACCTCAAACATACATGAATTTATCCGGCGAATCTGTAAGAGAAGCAGTGGCTTACTATAAAATCGATCCTGAAAAGCTTATAGTGGTATATGATGATATAGATGTGGAAATAGGCAAAATCCGTATACGGAAAAAAGGTTCAGCCGGCTCTCATAACGGTATGAGCTCTGTAATATACCAGCTGAAAAGAGACGATTTCCCAAGAATCCGAATAGGCATAGGAAGGTCCTCAAGAATGAGATTGAGAGATTATGTTACAGGAGGATTTTCCAAAGAGGAAATACCTCTTCTGGAAGAGGCTGTGGATAAAAGTGTTAAGGCTATTATTTCAATAATGAAAGAAGGAATAGATATGGCCATGAACAAATATAACGGGTGAGAAAGTGATACATATAAAGGGAGCTTCAGAAAGCCGTGTTGCTAAGGTTTTAGCAGAGCTTTTCGATAATTCAAAAGGCAAAGCCTTAATAGTTGTGCCCACACAAAAAAGAGCAGGCAGATTGGCAGAGGACCTGTCTTTTTTTCTTGAAGAAAACATTTATGTTATGCCCGCTGATGACAATATTTTCTTAAGGTATGAAGCAAAAAGCAAGGAAGAGCTTTGGGAAAGATCAAGGGTAATTAAAGGGGCACTTTCATCGGACAAGGCAGTAATCATTTCCTCCGCCCCATCCTTTATGCGAAGATTGCCTGAGAAAAGCTATTTTTTGGAGAAGGAGATCCTTTTAAGAAGGGGAGAAGAAAAACCTTATTCTCTTTTGATTGAGGAGCTTTCAAGGCTGGGCTTTGAGAGGGTGGATATTACTGAAAATAAAGGGCAATACAGTGTAAGAGGTTTTACCATAGATATTTTTTCTCCTTCCTATAATTACCCTGTGCGCTTAATTTATGAAGACGATATGATAAGTTCCTTAAGGACCTTCGATCAGCTGACTCAAAGGTCCATGGAGGACCTGGATTTCGTAAAAATATTTCCCGCTTCAGAAAGTTCTATTTCTGAAGAAAAGAGGAGGGAAGGTTTTCAAAAAATAGTTGAAAGCTATGAAAGGGCGGCGGCTGAAGCTGATATAGAAACAGGGGAGGAGATTCTAAAGGAGCTGTCCTATATGAAGGACCTGATGGAAAAAGGAACCATAGGGCCTTTGGTAGAAAAATACGGCAGATATTTTTATGAGAACACAAGTCTGTTTTATGAATACTTTCAAAAAGATGACTTGATCATCATTGAAGAACCGGAAAGGATTTTGGAAGAGCTTACTGTGGCAGAGGAGGAGAACAGGAAGGAACTGGAGTTTCTTATGTCCATAGGCAGGGCAATTCCTGAAGATGAGCAGCTTATTAAAAACCCTTCGGATTTTATAGATGCCTTTAACGCTATAGGTGCAAGGGATGAAAAGGAAGACAACTTATCTTATTCCGTCGCTTCTTTTAAAACCTCCTTTGAAAAGGCGGGAGACAAGGTTAAGGAAATTGTCTCCAAGGCTGCCCCTAATTATAACGGAAGCATAGACTTATTCTTAAAGGACCTTGGAAGGTATAAAGATGAATCCTATAAAATTGAAATCGCCTGTTCCTCTCATATCAGAAAAGAGAACCTTCAGGAACTGCTAAGGAAGGAAGATCTGCTTGCTTCAGTGACTTTAAAGGACGGAAGCCTTACTCAGGGAATGGAATTTCCGGAGGATAAGTATCTTTTATTAAGTGATGGAGATATTTTCAAAACCGCAAGAGAAGGGAGGAGATCAAGGAAAAAACACCTTGAGGGTAAGCCTATCAGGGCCTTTACAGATCTTGCAAAAGGTGACTATGTAGTCCATGAATATCATGGTGTGGGAAAGTTTGTGGACATGAGGCAGCTTGAGGTTTCAGGCAATATCAAGGACTACCTGAAAATTCAGTATCAAGGTCAAGATGTCTTATACATTCCTGCTGAGCAGATGGCTCTAATTCAAAAATATGTGGGAAAGGAAGGAGTCGCTCCCAAGATAAACAGGCTTTCGGGAAATGAGTGGAGAAACACAAAAGCTAAGGCTAAGGAAGCTGCCCTGGAATTAGCCCGAGAGCTTTTGATTCAGGCTGCAAGGAGAAAGATGGAGCAGGGCCATAGGTTTTCGAAGGATACGGTTTGGCAAAGGGAGTTTGAAGATGAATTTCCTTATGAGGAGACAGAGGACCAGCTTCGCACTTCTTTGGAAATTAAAAGGGATATGGAAAGAGAGATGCCTATGGATAGGCTTCTTGCAGGGGATGTAGGCTTTGGAAAAACTGAAGTGGCTCAAAGGGCCGCCTTTAAATGTGTGCAGGAGGGAAAGCAGGTGGCAGTAATAGTGCCTACTACGATTCTTGCAAGCCAGCATTTCACAACATTTAAGGAGAGATTTAAAAAATATCCCTTTAATATTGAAATGCTGTCAAGATTCAGAACACAGAAGGAGCAGAAGGAAATTATCGGGGAACTAAAAAAAGGAACCGTGGATATAATTATTGCCACCCACAGGCTTTTGTCCTCAGATATAGCCTTTAAAGATCTGGGACTTCTAATAATAGATGAGGAGCAGAGATTTGGAGTGAAGAGCAAGGAGACCATCAAGCAGCTTAAGACTAATGTGGATGTGCTGTCTCTTTCAGCAACTCCCATTCCAAGGACTCTTCACATGTCCCTTTCAGGCATAAGGGATATGAGCATTATAGAGGACCCTCCCGAAGAAAGATATCCTATTAAGACATATGTGCTTGAAGAGGATCAACTGACCATGAAGGAGGCCATAGAGCAGGAAATCAAAAGAGGGGGCCAGGTCTACATAGTCTATAATAGGGTGAGGGGAATCAAAAGAGTTGAAAAGGAGCTTCAAAGTCTGGTTCCTGAAGGCAGAATAATTACAGGCCACGGCCAGATGGGCGAGAAGGAACTGGAAGACGTTATGGCAAAATTCATGGAAGGGGAATATGATATTCTTCTTGCCACCACCATAATTGAAGCAGGTCTTGATATTCCCAATGTAAATACGATTCTAATCCTGGAGGCTGACCATTATGGGTTATCAACCCTATATCAATTAAGAGGCAGGGTGGGAAGGTCCAACAGGATAGCTTATTGCTACCTGTTCTATAAAAGAGGAAAAATCTTGACTGAAGCATCCGCTAAAAGGCTTTCAGCTATCAGAGAGTTTACAGAGCTTGGCTCAGGCTTTAAAATTTCCATGAGGGATCTGGAAATCAGAGGGGCCGGTAATCTTTTGGGACAGGAGCAGTCAGGACACATGATGATGGTGGGGTATGAGCATTACGTAAGGATGCTGGATGAAGCGGTGAGAGCCTTACGGGGGGAATCGGTGAAAAAGGAAAGGGTGGAAACATCGGTGGAGCTGAAGGTTTCCGCTTATATTCCCCAGACCTATATCCTTGATGAAAGCTTAAGGTTGAGGATCTATAAAAGAATTGCTGACATAGAGTCAAGAGAGGACATGGAGGATATGGCCCTTGAGCTGGAGGACAGGTTTTCTGTGATTCCGGATGTTGTAAGGGAGCTTCTCAAGATATCATTAATAAGGCACTTATGTGAGAACCTGGGGATAAAGAGAGTCTGGGAGGAACGAGGAAAAGTGGTTTTAAATATCAATAAAGAAAACAATATTGAGCCTGTAATGTATGCTATGCTTTATGAGGACTTTAAGGATATTGTGGAAATAAAGGGTGGAAGCTACCCCATAATACGGCTGAACATTTCTTCTGACAACAAAACTGAGATCACACTTTCATGTTTGGAGAAACTCAACGGCCAATGATATAATTCATGAAAAGGAGTGAAGGATATGCTTTTCAAAGATATTTCAATAGTGGACGAAGAATTCAATATTAAGAACCATATGTATCTGGGAGTTAAAGACAATATAATCGCTTATCTTGATGATGTGCCTCCCGAAGCCAAAAATAAGTTTTCCAGAATCTATAAAGGAAAGGGAAAGCTTTTGATGCCCGGCTTTGTAAACAATCATGCCCATTCACCTATGACTCTTATGAGAGGCTATGGGGAGAACATGGTTTTATCAGACTGGCTTAATAAAAGGATTTTTCCTTTTGAAGCAAAACTTAAAGGGGAGGATGTATATTGGGGAACTCTTCTTGCCATATGTGAATCCTTAAGGTTTGGCATTACCTCCACAACTGACATGTACTACTTTTCAGAGGATATGGCAAAAGCTATTCTTGAAACGGGAGTTAAAAATAATCTTTCAAGAAGTATAGTGAACTTTCAAGGGGAAAAACTCTTTAATCTTGAAGGTGCAAAAGAGATGAGGTACATGTTTGAAAACTATCATATGAAAGGCGACGGAAGACTGAGGATCGACATGAGTCTTCACGGTGAGTATACATCGGATGAAAATACTGTGAGAGAGCTTTCTGAGTACACGAAAGCCATAGGCGCCAACATGCATGTACATGTTTCGGAAACTTTAAAAGAGCATGAGGAGTGCAAGAAAAAGTATGGGAAAACCCCAACTGCCTATCTTTCGGATCTGGGTCTCTTTGACACTTGTACAACAGCAGCCCACTGTGTTCATGTGGAAGATAAGGATATGGAAATACTGAAAGAAAAGAAGGTTACAGTGGCATCTAATCCCATGAGCAATCTTAAGCTGGCAAGCGGTGTGGCCAATGTACCTGAGCTTCTTAAAAGAGGAATTAATGTAACCATAGGTACAGACAGTGTGGCAAGCAACAACAGTCTGAACTTCCTTGAGGAAATGAAGGTTTTCAGCCTTGTATCGAAGATGGCATTTAAAGATCCTACCTATGTAACTACCAAGGAAACTGTTATGGCTGCTACTATAAACGGAGCAAGAGCTCAAGGAAGATATGATACGGGGGTTATTAAGGAAGGTATGAGGGCAGACTTAATAGTTTTGGACATCGACAAGCCCAACATGTATCCTGCCCACAGTCTTCTTAGCAATATTGTCTATGCAAACTCAGGGGCTGATGTACTTCTCACCATGGTGGAGGGCAAGGTTCTTTATGAGGAGGGGACATACTTTACCCTGGATGTAAAAAAGATCATAGCAGAGGCGGAAAAAGCTAAAACAAGAATACTGTCCCTTATTTAGAAAGGCATATATGAGCAAGAGAACTTTTTTTCAAGGCGCTGTAGTGCTTGCTGCAGCCGGCATAGTAATAAAGATTCTGGGAGCCGTTTTCAGAATACCTTTAGCCAATATGATAGGCTCTCAAGGCATGGCGTACTATCAGGCGGCCTATCCTGTATACGTGTTTTTTATGATGCTGGCCACAGCAGGAATTCCTGTGGCAATTTCCAGAATGGTGTCGGAAAGACTGGCGGAAAACAAGATCCTTCATGCTCACAAGGTATATAAAGTATCTATAATTTTGCTTCTTATTATTGGGGTTACATCTTCTTCAATCTGTTTCTTTGGAGCTTCCCATATAGTCAGGTGGATAAATATCCCGGGAGCATATTATGCTATGAGGGCAATTGCTCCTGCTCTGCTTTTTGTTTCCCTAATGGCAGCCTTCAGAGGTTACTTTCAAGGGATGCAGAATATGAAACCCACTGCTGTATCTCAAATTATCGAGCAGTTTTTCAGAGTGGGCATAGGACTTTTTCTTGCTTGGTATTTTATTAAAACAAGTTCAGAATATGCAGCGGCAGGAGCTGCTTTTGGAGCTACCATAGGAGGCATTGCGGGGCTTTTAACAGTAGTAATAATTTACTTTAAAAGAAGCAGAAACAGAAGAGAAGCTTCAGCTATTGGGTATATTGGAGATGACTTAGAACCGGGTATTGCAATATTATCTAAGATTTTTGTCATAGCAGTTCCCATAACCATAGGGGCTGCCATAATGCCCATAATGAACTTCATAGATGTGGCAATTATTATGAAGAGGCTGGAGGCTGCAGGCTTTGTGCTTTCAAGGGCAGAGGACCTGTACGGACAGCTGTCAGGCTTTGCAGGACCTCTTATTAACTTCCCTCAAGTATTGACTCAAGCAGTGGCTATGAGCCTTGTGCCTGCAGTTGCCATGGCAGCTAAACAAAAGGATAATGAGTTTCTTCACAGGAATGTAAGCTTGGGCTTGAGAACTGCCATGATGGCAGGCTTCCCATGTGCTGTGGGGCTGTTAGTTTTGGCAAAGCCCATAATGATGGTCCTTTATCCATTTCAAAGGGAAAGCGCTGTTGAGGCTGCGCCTATCCTTATGATAATGGCAATAGGAGTGATTTTCCTCTCAAACGTTCAAACTCTTACGGGGATTCTTCAAGGGGTGGGCAAACAGCTGGTGCCTGTGAAAAACCTGGCCATAGGAGCTTTATTTAAAATAATAATCACCTGGTGGCTTGCGGGAGTTTATGTAATCAATGTAAAGGGTGCAGCTATCGGCACAGTTATAGCTTACATCACTGCCGCTCTATTAAATCTTTTGGCAGTTAAAAAGTATACAGGTACAAGGTTTTCCTATAACCTTACGTATTTTAAGCCTCTCATCTCATCCTCCGTCATGGGAATCGGAAGCTGCCTTTCCTATAAGGCTTTTTATCTTCTGACAAGCTCCAACGGATTATCCCTTCTTCTTGCCATTATAATTTCAGTCTTCATTTATACAGCCATGCTGTTTGTAACGGGAGCTGTAGAGAAGGAAGAAATCAGGATGATGCCAAAGGGAGACAAGATTTTAAGGATAATCAATATATTTTACAAAAAGGGCTAGGGAATAATGATGAACAAGGAAGAGTTCTTAAAGAATTATAATAAAGACCATAACATGAGCCCGGAAGAAGCATTCATGGAGCTTACCACACTTATCGAAATTTTAAGAAAAGAGTGTCCCTGGGATAAGGAGCAAACTCATGAGTCACTGAGGCAGTGCCTTCTTGAAGAAGCTTATGAGGTGGTGGACGCTGTTAACAGGAAAGATTTCGACAATCTTAAAGAAGAATTGGGAGATGTGCTTATGGAGGTGGTTTTCTATTCCCTGATTGCTCAAGAGGAAAATAAGTTTGATCTTTCACAGGTAATAAGCGGTGTAACAGATAAAATGGTGAGACGCCATCCCCATGTTTTTTCTCATGAGAAGGCTGATTCTATTGACAACGTTCTCGTAAAATGGGAAAATATCAAGAGAAAAGAGACAGAAGCTCACCTTGTTTCAGATCGGCTGAGCAATGTGCCGCGAGCGTTGCCGGCGCTTATAAGAAGCTATAAGCTTCAGGAAAGAGCAAAGGAAGCAGGGTTTGACTGGGAGAGTATTGACGGAGCCTTTCATAAGTTTCTTGAAGAACTGGGGGAGCTTAAAGAGGCTATCTCTTTAAAGGCTCAAACAGAAATTGAGAACGAAATGGGGGATGTGCTCTTTTCTGTGGTGAACTTGGCCCGCTTTCTTAATGTGAATCCTGAAGAAGCGTTGGACAGTACTTCTGACCGGTTCATTCGGCGGTTTTCCAAAATGGAGGAACTGGCTCAAGCACGCAGTTTAAAAATGGAGGAGATGAGTTTTTCGGAGCTTGATGGCTTGTGGGAGGAAGCAAAAAAAGTAACAGAAGATTAAAAAGGGCAAGATTAGTTAATTATTTTTAAGGAGGAAGAGCATATGAACAAAGCGGATTTAATTGCAGCGGTTTCAGAGAAAACCGGCTTCACAAAAAAGGATACGGAATTATCGGTTAATGCATTTATCGAAGTTGTTGAAGAGGCTTTAGTCAAGGAAGAAAAAGTTCAGCTTATTGGATTTGGAACCTTTGAAACCAGAAACAGAAAAGCAAGACAGGGTAGAAACCCAAGGAAGCCAGGAGAAGTGATTAAGATAGCAGCATCAAAGGCACCTGTTTTCAAGGCAGGCAAAGCATTAAAGGATGCCGTTAACAAATAGCAGGACAGGAAATAAGATAAAGGGGCCGGCTTAAGTCCGAGCCTCTTTTTTTAGAAGATTTGAAATCATGAGACTGGATAAATTTTTGAAAAACTCCAGGCTGATAAAGCGAAGGACTGTGGCAAAAGAAGCCTGTGATAACGGAAGAATTGAAATTAACGGAAAAACTGCAAAGGCGGGGAGTATAGTTAATGAAGGTGATATTATTACTGTTAACTACGGAACCATGCCCCTTTCAGTTTTAGTAACAAGCCTTGTAGAGTCCTCGAAAAAAGAGTACGCAAAAACCATGTACCGGGAAGTTAAAAAAGAAGGGTAGCTTAGATGGAAAAACATTCTTCTACCACCAAGCTGGTAGTTGTATCTTTCATGATTGCAATTGAAGTAGTACTTACAAGGCTGGTGGCAATATTTGTCCCCACATCCATTAGAATATCTTTAGGATTTTTACCGGTTTCAATGACAGCAATCATGTTTGGGCCATGGTGGGCAGGTATATCCTACGCCTTGGGAGATATTATAGGAATGCTGCTTTTCCCCATGGGGCCATATTTCCCCGGGTTTACCTTTACGGCCTTTCTTACAGGTATGATATTCGGCCTTGTACTGTATAAAAAAGAAGTCACATACAAAAGGACTCTTTTTGCTTCCCTGCTTGTAGTAATAATCTGCAGCCTTGTTCTTGACACCTTCTGGCTCTATCTGATGTTTGATCAGGCTGTGAAAGCTCTCCTACCTGTGAGGATAGCAAAGGGAGTTTTAGCAGTAATTCTTCACGTTACACTTATACCTTTAACGTGGAATAAATACTTATCCAAGCTTCAATTTCTTAAGAGAGGAATATGAAAAATCATTACTACCACTATGTTCTTTTAAACATTTTTTCCTATGCTGCAATCGGCGCAATTTTGCCCCTTATAGGCCAGCATCTAAAATCTATTGATATTACAGGGACTCAGATAGGCATAATCACAGCTATGGCTACAGCTACAGCCATATTTGCCACCACCTTCTGGGGCAAGCGATATGCAAACAGCCATAGGAAGAAAACTGTGGCTGCTTTTTTGTGCATAATGGCAGGGGCTGTTGCCTTTTCCCTTTTGCCCTTAAAAGCTTTTTTCATATTTCTTGTAGGATTTATGACACTTTACTTTTTCCAATCTCCAATTATGGGGATTATTGATGCTATGACCATAGAGTCAGGCAACTTCTTTAACGATATTAGAAAATGGGGCGCAATAGGATTTGCCGTTTCCACATTTATAGCAGGAAAGCTGGCATACGGAATTGATCTTAAGATAATCTTTCCTCTTTGCACATTTTTCTTCATATTCACCGCCCTTATTATTAAGAGCATAGATATTAAAGAAAAGGACCTTGAAATCGCCACTCCTGCAGAAAAAAGAGAAAAGGCGGAGTACAGGAATATTTTTAAAAACAGAACTCTTCTGGCTGTAGTTCTCAGCGCTTTTTTCGTTTTGGGAACCAATGTGGCAAACAACACTTATTTCAGCTTCCTTTATATAGAAGGCGGAGGGAATCTTTCGGGAGTAGGCACAGCCTTTCTGCTAATGGCAGGAAGCGAAGCAATTTTCATGGGTGTTTCAAGAAAAATCTCTGAAAAAATAACTATGGAAAAGAATATTCTAATAGCCATGATACTGTCTGCCTTAAGATTCCTGTGGTACAGCACAGGACCTACTTCTTCCTGGCTTCTGGCTTTCTTTTTCCTCCAAGGGATGGTAAACGGTATAATATTGGTAGAGTTTATCAGATATGTTCATAAAACTGTAAACACTCATGAGCTTGCCATGGGAATAGCGGTGTACTATGCAGTATCAAACAATTTGTCTACTATTGCATGTCAGCTTCTTGGAGGGCTGGCACTTGATCTTGGGGGAGGCCGTCTGGTCTATCTCTTCTTCTCCCTTTACAACCTTATAGGCGTAATCCTTTATATGGTTTTTGGACTTCATAAAGGGAAAAAATCCCTTTAAGATAATTACTGTGTACTTATTTCAGTGCACAGCGGTTTTCTTTATGAATGGAGAATAAAATCCATTAAAAACTGCAGTAATAATAGGTAAATTGTAAAATGAAGTGTCGTATATAACAAAATGTAGTCCCACAGGGACCAACTCAGCTATAATGTTAAGTGACTAAACCGAACATAAAGGAGAGCGGTATATGGGATACTCACATTGTAGC
>Ga0265293_10008704_pt1 | contig 14928 bp, 13 predicted proteins | sample Munlanlewell138R_FD_192505 | JGI IMG/M metagenome (GOLD analysis project Ga0265293, IMG submission 192505) | Leachate microbial communities from a municipal landfill in Southern Ontario, Canada - Leachate well 138R | ecosystem: Engineered > Solid waste > Landfill > Unclassified | place: Canada...
CTTCCAACTTTTTAAATGGACATCAATTCCTACATAAATGTTTTGTCCTTTAAAACTGATTGTTGTACTTTTACTTTTGGTCTGCATAAGTCCCAGGTTTTAGTGAATAAATTGTTTGTTAAAAAAAAATCAATTTACAAAAACTTTGGGGCTTATGTTTGTTTAGATTACAAACATACAGCCTCAGCGGTCTTGTAACAAATAACATGGGCCGTAATGTTCGTGACGGAGATGTCTTCCTATTTGTCAATAAAGCCAGGAATCGGTTAAAATTGCTTCACATGGAACCCGGAGGCCTGGTCATATACTCAAAACTTCTGGAAGAAGGTCGTTTTCGTGTTCCTTCCCGGGTTGCTCAGCACAACTCCATCACCATACAATGGGTCGATTTGGTTATGATGGTAGAGGGGATCATCACAGATCCCGGAGCTCGCTTAAAACGTTTAAAAAGAATCAATTATTAGTTAAAAAAAGGTCAAAATATTTGGTCATGTAAAAACTTGTTACTATCTTTGTATCAAGTAATTAGGACGACAAATGACCTTAGAAGAAAGCCTTTTACAACTCCAAAAATTAACAGAAGAGAACGCCTCTCTTCGCGAACAGATAGCCGTAAAAGACGCTACTATTTCAAAGCAAGAGTTGGAAATAGACCGTCTTAGGAAAATCATTTTTGGCAAAAAGAGTGAACGGTTCATTCCTACAGATCCTAATGTCCGCCAGTTAGACATCTTTGGTGAAGCACTAAGCCGGCAAGAGAAAGCAGCACTGGAAAGAGCTGCAGAGCAGGAACAAGAGCTTATTACAAGAGTAATAAGTGTAAAAAAGCCACGTACTCCGCGTAAAGACATCTCTTTGGAAGGACTGCGTGTGGAAGAGACTATCATTGATCCTGAAGGCATTAATTTGGAAGATTATGTATGTATAGGTACTGAAGAGACCAGTCGTCTGGCTCTAAGACCTGCTGAGTTCTATATCAAGAAGATTATCCGTAGAAAATATGTTCTCAAGAACCAGGCAGACAAGTTACAGGAAGAAAACAGAACACCTACTGTACTTATAGCGCCTCTTCCTCCGGCTCCTTTGCACAAATGTATGGCAGATACTACGCTTTTAACAGATATCATCATTCAAAAATACCTTTACCACATACCTTTTCATCGACAGTTGGCTCGGTTTTCCAACCTGGGGGTGCGTATAAGTTCTTCTACCGTGGGAGACTGGTTCTCCCGAAGTTGTGAGTTGCTCAAACCTTTGTATGATCTTCTCCGACGACGGGTTCTTTCTTCTGACTATATCCAGGTAGATGAAAGTACTCTTCCTGTGATAGACAATGAAAAGCAGCGAGCTGTTAAAGGTTACGTCTGGGCAGTTCACAGTCCGGATACAGCAGAGGTGTTCTTTCATTACGACAGAGGATCGCGTTCCGAAAGAACGGCCATGTTATTGCTGCATGATTTTAAAGGGGCTATTCAGACAGACGGTTATAATGTATACCAGAAGCTGGAACAACTTGAAGGTAAACTGATGCTGGGTTGTTGGGCACATGCACGACGTAAATTTGATGAATCGTTGGTAGAGAACAAAAAGTTGGCAACTGATGCTTTATTTCAAATCCAATCTCTCTATGCCATAGAAAGAGAAGCTGATGAGGGGCAACTATCACTTGAAGAAAGAAAAGCGTTACGGTACAACAAAGCGTATCCCATATTGGTAACCTTTGAAAAATGGCTTCATGACAACTACAAATCCTTGCTTCCTCAGAGTCGGACGGCAAAAGCCATAGCTTATACCTACAGTCTTTTTCCACAACTCTCCCGGTATCATCTGGACGGCAGATACAAAATAGACAATAATCTGATTGAAAATGCCATTCGTCCGCTGGCTTTGGGAAGGAAAAACTATCTGTTCTGTGGAAGCGGCGATGCCGCTATAAGAGCTTCCATGGTTTACTCTCTTCTGGGTTCCTGTAAAGCAGCCGGTGTGAACCCCGAACAGTGGCTGGAAGATGTTCTTTCCAAAATGTATTTGTACACTACCGGAAAAGGCAATCTGGAAGATCTGCTCCCGGCTAATTGGGCAAAATCAAAATCTGCAAACAACTTGTAAAGTTTTACTACTACTCATACAACTTCAGGCCAACTTCACTCAAATTGGCCTAACTTTTACAAAAATCACACAAACTTGTACAACTACTTAGAAAAGTTAGGTTGGAGTTAGCAATGTTGGACGGGTTTTATCGGATGCTTACTTTCACTCCAGCCTCTAATAATTTCTTTAATATCACTATTCTATTTGCTGTCTGATAATATTTTCCCATCCACACTTTGTCATTACCCAAAAATTGAGTAATGGTTTTCTTGATTTTTGAACGATTGGGTCCGTCTGCTTTGGCTTGACACCCAGATCCCTTAAATTCAGAGGTATGAGCTTTAGCCTCAACCAGTATCAATGTGGAATCTTCTGCAATTCCTATTGCATCCCATTGAGGAGACCGTACTTCACCTCTGTTGTACAATCACAGGGGCAAAGATCTTCTCTTTCTTGCGTACATATTTAACAAAATTGTAAACTGTCTTGCTGTTGACTTTGGGCAAATCGGGATAATGCTCCTTTAGACGATCCTCTACAACAGCTGCAGGTAAACCATTATCAAGCTCTAAAAGATGCTTTACAAATAGATACCAAGGGTCCAAAATCTTCTCATATACCCGCTTTTTGTCAACAAACTCCATGAACTCTGTCTCGTTCATTTTCCTGTATTTAGCTACAGTTCGGCGGTCAATTCCAAGATCTCGTCCTATTTTAACATCTGAGTTACCGCTGATTAATGAAAGTTGTTTAACTTTGTGCCACATAATTACCTTTCTAAAAGGTGATTTCTGAGTCTTCATAAAATTTGTATTTGAGTTGATCTACAAATGTATGAAGACTCTTATTTTAACCTTTTTTTATGTACATCGCATGTTGCCGATTTCTGTACATATGATATTGCCGAAAAATGTACATACAAAGTTACTGATTACACCCGTTTCAATCCACGCACCCCTTGCGAGGTGCGACCTGCTGTTTTTCCGCCTCCATAGCCATTAGCTCCGTTTCAATCCACGCACCCCTTGCGAGGTGCGACCTTCGTTGTCCACAAATATTCTACCTGTTGTAAGTTTCAATCCACGCACCCCTTGCGAGGTGCGACTTGATATGTAGCAATGTCGTTGTGGTAAGCACGTGTTTCAATCCACGCACCCCTTGCGAGGTGCGACCCATTTCATAAAAGAGGGAGTCACAGTTGGTGTGTTTCAATCCACGCACCCCTTGCGAGGTGCGACCTGTTTTTTGATAGCTTCAATAACTTCCAAGTTAGTTTCAATCCACGCACCCCTTGCGAGGTGCGACAAAAGCACCGTGAGTACCTTCTCCTTTTATACAAGTTTCAATCCACGCACCCCTTGCGAGGTGCGACAAAAACGAAAACAAAGAGCTTACCGAACTCTTTGTTTCAATCCACGCACCCCTTGCGAGGTGCGACTTCATCCTTAAGGTCATGTATGTAGATCCCATCCGGTTTCAATCCACGCACCCCTTGCGAGGTGCGACAAAAGCACCGTGAGTACCTTCTCCTTTTATACAAGTTTCAATCCACGCACCCCTTGCGAGGTGCGACTTCATCCTTAAGGTCATGTATGTAGATCCCATCCGGTTTCAATCCACGCACCCCTTGCGAGGTGCGACGCAGACGCAGACGTAGGGCCGACATTCGAGTACAGTTTCAATCCACGCACCCCTTGCGAGGTGCGACAATTTGGTAGCATACGATAAGGCAAGTACCAGAGGTTTCAATCCACGCACCCCTTGCGAGGTGCGACTCAGCCCGGCAAGGCACAGCCTGTTTATTCAGGTTTCAATCCACGCACCCCTTGCGAGGTGCGACCACGACATCAAGCAAATTGACAACGAGGCTTACAGTTTCAATCCACGCACCCCTTGCGAGGTGCGACTAATTGATGGTAATTTTGTTAGTGGTGGTTCACGGTTTCAATCCACGCACCCCTTGCGAGGTGCGACTCCTCAACCGGAGTTTGTTTGCTTTCTCCATCTTGTTTCAATCCACGCACCCCTTGCGAGGTGCGACCATTTAAGCCTGCAACAAAGCATATGGTCAAATGGTTTCAATCCACGCACCCCTTGCGAGGTGCGACTTTATTCGGGTGCTTATACAGATAACTATTTATTGTTTCAATCCACGCACCCCTTGCGAGGTGCGACTCTTTCCGCACTTGTACCTTGTGAACAGCATTACCGTTTCAATCCACGCACCCCTTGCGAGGTGCGACTCCTACTGTCTTTACTTTGTTTACAACGACATCTGTTGTTTCAATCCACGCACCCCTTGCGAGGTGCGACGGGATAGCGAAAATAACGCTTTCAAATTTCACGGTTTCAATCCACGCACCCCTTGCGAGGTGCGACTTCTCACGAAAAGGCTGTTGTTGCTCCGAAATGGTTTCAATCCACGCACCCCTTGCGAGGTGCGACCTTATACCTGGGAGCAATACAAAAGCTTTTTAAGGTTTCAATCCACGCACCCCTTGCGAGGTGCGACATGGCGACATTTTGCGGTATGTACATCAACCTGATGTTTCAATCCACGCACCCCTTGCGAGGTGCGACGTCATAGGGGAGTGGACAGATGTAGGGGCAAACGATGTTTCAATCCACGCACCCCTTGCGAGGTGCGACTAACTCTGACGACTTGCACAATGCACTTGTAATTGTTTCAATCCACGCACCCCTTGCGAGGTGCGACAGATATTCAAGGGATATAATTGTGGATAGATTAGTTTCAATCCACGCACCCCTTGCGAGGTGCGACCTTACAGAATTACAAGAGTTTTGCCGACTACAAGGTTTCAATCCACGCACCCCTTGCGAGGTGCGACCAAGGGTAATGGTTGGAGTAGCCGACAGCAGGAGTTTCAATCCACGCACCCCTTGCGAGGTGCGACCATATATGGGATAACTGGGCTGATGAGGAAGGAGTTTCAATCCACGCACCCCTTGCGAGGTGCGACGGTAATGGTATAGGTAATAAAGAGGGAGATAGTATGTTTCAATCCACGCACCCCTTGCGAGGTGCGACTTTATGCGGAAATGGTTGAAGAGTTACTTCACAAGTTTCAATCCACGCACCCCTTGCGAGGTGCGACTATTGCAATCCGCTTTCTTCGCATTTGTAAAAATGTTTCAATCCACGCACCCCTTGCGAGGTGCGACCATAAGCCAAACAAGTCTTGTGTAAATATGATAAGGTTTCAATCCACGCACCCCTTGCGAGGTGCGACTTGATTGCCGAAGAAAGGCAACGACAAATTACAGTTTCAATCCACGCACCCCTTGCGAGGTGCGACACCAAAGGGGTAGACTGCGACTCCTGGAGCAAAGTTTCAATCCACGCACCCCTTGCGAGGTGCGACTACAGCCATTGCTGCTATGAAAGAAGCTGAAGAGTTTCAATCCACGCACCCCTTGCGAGGTGCGACCCTTTTATTTTGCGACATGCTGCAAAAGAGTGGGGTTTCAATCCACGCACCCCTTGCGAGGTGCGACGTTTGCAAACTTTACAGACGTATCGCTGGAATACGGTTTCAATCCACGCACCCCTTGCGAGGTGCGACAAGCAGAGCATGGCCAACAACTGGGCCGGATTATTTGTTTCAATCCACGCACCCCTTGCGAGGTGCGACTTTTCGCTGAAGTCTTTGCTGGCTGCCAAAAGGTTGTTTCAATCCACGCACCCCTTGCGAGGTGCGACCGAAATACTCGGTTGAGGAGTACGAGGCTATGCAGTTTCAATCCACGCACCCCTTGCGAGGTGCGACAGAACAAGGATGGCGGGTTTGTCAACCAGCCCGTGTTTCAATCCACGCACCCCTTGCGAGGTGCGACCCACAAGGCCGACCATGACCGCTGGGGGCGGATGTTTCAATCCACGCACCCCTTGCGAGGTGCGACAGGCTGGGTTGCAGATAACGGCGATATTGTGACAGTTTCAATCCACGCACCCCTTGCGAGGTGCGACTGCTTTGCTGCTTTGTTCTTTGCTGCTTTGCTCAGGTTTCAATCCACGCACCCCTTGCGAGGTGCGACCGATTTGTGCCTGCTGATATAGTTTATCCCTGTCGTTTCAATCCACGCACCCCTTGCGAGGTGCGACACCCATCTTCCTTGTCCATCAGTACACCCTTTTGTTTCAATCCACGCACCCCTTGCGAGGTGCGACCAAAATAATTGTCTTTGTTGTTGTTAAATCCTTGTTTCAATCCACGCACCCCTTGCGAGGTGCGACAGTAGAGTGGTTAAGTTATTAGAACTTTGATGAGTAAAGCTCCATTTCCGCTAAAGTAATGAAATATTTATAGAATTGGTAAAAAATAATTAAAGAATATAGCTAACCAAATGAACGTCAAGTATCGCTGATTCTCCTATGATTTAATGAGAGCTTAAGGTAGGCGGAGCTATAATATCAGTGTTCCTTCAGGATTATAACTTTCTTTACACCCAACATGTTCTATTCTATTTTTAAAGTTATTGCCCAAAAAATAATATCTTAGGCTGTCGGTTTCAGGATTGTAAATTGATTCTAGACGATGACGTAATTCTGTAAAAATAGCAGGATCAACCAAACATTCAAATACTGAATTTTGAACACGTTGTCCGTAATTAACACACTCTTTTGCAATTTTTCTTAAACGTTTTCGTCCTTCTTGCGTTTTAGTTTCAACATCATAGGTTATTAATACCATCATAGGTTTGCTTTCTATTTGTTTACAAATACAGGATAATTATCAATATCGCCTCTAATAAAACGCGCCATTAGCATTGCTTGCGCATAAGGTAATAGACCTACGGAGATAGCTATTTGTAAATATGGATGTTGGATTTTTTTTTGTTTTCGTTTTTGCCAAGCAGTTATTATTTCTTTTCGGGTTTCGTCTGTCATTAAAATTCCACCTGCTTCATTATTCTTAAATCCTCGTTTATTAATCTGTTTCCTATTAATTAATGATAGTACTAATCTGTCTGCAAGATATGGTCGAAACTCTTCCATCATATCAAGTGCAAGACTTGCTCTACCCGGCCTGTCGACATGTAAAAAACCAACGCACGGATCAAGACCAACACTTTCTAGGGCAGCTTTAACTTCATGCATTAAGAGAGTATAAACAAATGAGAGTAATGAGTTAACATTATCTTTAGGAGGGCGACGGCTTCTGCCTTTCAAGAAAAAATCTTCTTTCTGAGATAGGATTAATTGATTAAACACACCAAAATAGCATTGTGCTGAATCACCTTCAATACCTCTCAATATTTCAACAGAAGGTATTTGAGAAATTTGCTTTTGTTTTACAGCTAACAAGTTAATTGCTGACTGCAGCTCAGATGATTTGTTTTCTGACTGTTGTTCTCGTAAGGTTCTCTGTAAAACTGTTCGACAGTTTGCTATTTTTCCAGCTATAAATAGTTTAGCTAATTGAAGTGATTGATTGGGATTATCTGCTATCCTATATTGTTGTCTTCTAAGAAGGACATTTCCAGAAACCGGACCGTTAATTCTACATAAAAAACGGCCTTGAGTAGTTAAAAAACTCAGCGCTACGTTACGTTCAGCACAAAGATGCATTGCCGAAGGACTAGCACCCATATAACCTAAACAGACAATTCCTTCTATATTATGTATTGGTATTCTAAATTTTTCAATATCGTTTATTTTAATTACAATATTTTCACCATCCCGTGAAATGTACGACTCAGGTGTTGTTATATACAGTGTATTTAAAAGTTTTCTCATTGCGTCAATCTATTTCAAATACATTTTTTAGATAATCATTTACAACACGTGGCTTGTCAAAGAATTTTGGATTACATATTTCGAGCAAAGAACAAGATTTACAATGTGATTTGTATTTTGGGCGCGGGGTAATTTTTTTTTCAAAAAATTTATGCATACTAGCAGAGTATGTTTCTACTTTAGTTCTTAATATATCGTCAAGCAGCACTTCATGACGATGTCTGGTTTCTCCATAATACAAATAACCTTTATCTATTCTAAGATTAATTTGACTGTTTATTTTATACATTTCTTCGATGCAAATAGCTTGAGCACAAAGTTGAACCTCATCACACTCATCAAATTTTGGCTTACCTCTTTTATATTCAACAGGAACGGGAAACCACAAGCCAGTTTTATTTTTCAAAGAAACTCCTGTTGTATTATCAACTCTAATGTACTCTATCAAATCGGCAACACCATATAACCCTAATTGATATGAAACTAATGAAACCGAACGCAGAGTAATTACATTTCTTCGTGTTTCATTTTCAAATGGATTATCGACCCGATTGTGCATATGATTACCTTCTACGGTTCGCATATTTTCGGCCCATTGTTGTTCAATATGTATCAATGCCCATTGCCTTTCACAAAAAGCGAAATGTTGAATACCTGAAATCATTAAAAGTTTGTCGTCGGAATACATATTAAATCTTCATTTAAAGTTTCCGTTAAACAGATAACATCAAATTATACCATTTCAATCATCTCAACATCTGCAGGTATTAAAGTTTTATCTATTTTAACAATATAATCGGAAAATGCTCTTGGAGGTTTAGTTGCATCTTTTCGTTCGATATTTATAGCATCAAATAGTTGATGTGCAGGTGCATTTCCTAAAGCTGTAGAGTGCTTAAATACAATCAATTTGCAAGTACTCATCATTCCTCTAGCTGCAGAACGATCGTGGTCGAACATATTTTTTAATGCTTCCCAGAAAAGGGAAAGATCATCTTCATTAAAGCCAGTTTGTGTTGCTAAATGGGCAGAGATAAATCCTTTAGAAAGATAAAGACCATAAGGAATTGTGAATTTACGCCCCATGGTACGGTTATCACCGCCTTGTTTTTCGGCTTCAGCTTCAGTGGCTACAGCCATACGAGTTATACTATGCTCCAATGCAACAACCGGATCAATTGAGCGACCAAAGGTAAACTGAATAGGACCACGAACTTGACCTGCATTTTTACCAGTACTTAGGACAGCACCAAAGGTGCGAATATCGTAATAATTGGCACACATCCATTTTCTTGCGGCTTCGGTTTTATCACCAGCTCTATCTTCTGATTTTACCTCATCTTGCTCATGAGATTCATCAATCAATGTATTCAAAATTGCTTTTTCTTTTATAAAAATATCAAATGGTCTTTCGGCATTTTTAACCATTTGCACAAAATTCCTCACTTTACGTTTAAGACAAACATCTGTAACTAACCCCATGCCAGTTTCAGCATCTACCCTTGGAAGATTACCTGCATCAGGGTCTCCATTGGGGTTACCATCGGTAACATCGAAAAGTAAGGCAAAATCGTATCGGTTTTTAATTAATTTACTCATAGTATAATCTCCTATTCTTTAGTTGTTTTTATTTTTTTAGTAAATAAATCCTGACGTTGATGATAATAACCAATAGCAAAACGGCTTTGGTCGTCTAAGGAAAGATGAGAAGGTAGTCCATTGCTGCTAATGCCGCTTATAATTTGCTGAATCAACCTCTCGTAATAGATCTTGCTCCCACCATCTAATTTTGCTAAATGGTGATTGGAGAGATTTAATAACCGCCCGAATACAGTAACGGGAGTACTTGAAGCAGCACCATAGTAACGGTCTTTAATAGTTGCATTAATGCTTGGTAGTGCATTCTCTTGAATTTTCTCGAGTACTGCAAACAAGCGACCACATAAGTAGCCTTGATTTTTGTTTTCTAGGTCGAGTGCCATTGTTATACGTTTTTCATTTATATTATAAATATTATTACTTCTGTTTAAGTATGCTTTGAGTATTGCCGCACGAATACGGTTAACATGTTGTTCGGCTCTTATACGCCTTATACACTGCTGTTGCATAGTATCAGGATATTTAGTGCCATCAAGAATGCTTTCAATGATTTTTCCGGCAAGATTTGGCGGAATGTTATCTACTTTAAAATCAAAAGATATATTGGCGAGCAAATTGAAAAGGGAGAAATATTCCTTGTCCGTATTCATTTCTTTTACTATATCCAGATCTTCAAAGTGCTTTGCAATGTTTATTGCAAAATCAACAATCTTTCCTGTCCTCCAGAATCTTATTGAAATCCGTGCTGCATTGGGAGTTAACCCTAGGATATAAAATTGGTTATCACTATCAGTATTAAGTTTCCCTGTGTGAATAGACTCAAATAGAGTCTTTACTACTCGTATGTTTTGGTCGGGATCATCTTTTGATGGAGCAGCGAAGAATGATGCAAATTGGTTTTCGAATTCATCTTGACTCTGAGCCCAAAATAGAACAGATGTATCAGAGATTCTAAATTTATTCTTAGAATCCTTTCCAAGCAAAACATTGAGTGCTGTAGTGTAAGCATCTTCGGCTTTTTTTGAGACAGGTGCATTCATTCCTTGCTCTTTATAATAAGAGTCGTATCCTGATTTTTTTTGGAAACCTACAAGCTTGCCGCCACTTTTACCACCAGGTATTGAAGTGGCTGAATGAAGAGTAGCGATGGGTAACTTTTCTCCTGTTATTAAACAGACACCTGTATTGGTTTGTATTTGTTGAGATTCGTCAGCATCTTCTGTGGCGTTAACCTCATCATGGAGGTTATAGTGTTCGGCAACAATTATAGTTTCACCTGCAACTCTGAATGAAAGATTGCACCCCGGTATTTTATAACACTCTGCCCAGTTTTCATGCTTAAGAAGGTTTTGGATATTTTCTTCTTGTTCATAAAACTTTGCAACTGCTTTAAATTGATTATTATTAGAATATTTTTCTGATAGTTGTCTAATCAGAGAGATAAAAGAGTGATTTTGTTTACATGCATCTTTTTTTGCCTTATCGGTTTCATTTTTAGGTTGCCCAAGAACATAACCCCAGTGATCCCAAAAAACATTAGCTGTATCGGCTGCTTTAGAACCTGTTCGACTTTTGGTTTTGATTACTAAAAACGATTTAGCTCTTTTTTGTTTTCCCTCACCAATTCTGGTATCTTCAAGATTAACGAATTTACCCTGATAATCAATAACGATTATGTATGGTATATCTTTACGTTCAAATCCACTTGGCGCAATATTGCTTTCTGGATCTGCAGCTTTACGCTGGTAGTAGTCGTATAGTGCTTGTAAAATCATCGGCGAACCTCCTCGCTTTCCATTGGTGGAACTTCAATTACTCCCTTTTTGAGTTGTGCTCTGAAGAACATAGGTTTAGGGTCTTTCTCCTCAGAAAAATCCATATCGTAAAGCATAAATCCCAGATCTCGAGTTTCATTGATAGGCTTAATTCTTTCTCCTTCCGGAAATTCTACTAATTTGAAATTACATGAAAACTCCCGACATCCAAGATAAGGCTGGTTAAAGCATTGCCCTTTTTTTACTCTGCGCTCGAATATGGCGTTGTACTTACCCGGGTTTTCCGTTTTCTTTAAAATTTCATTCTCCTTTTGGCCTTTTAGTTCTTCAGGAGTTTCAACCCTGTTGCGTTTGCGTAAAGGTGTAAAATCAATTTCGGCATAAATCCGGTAAGCAACGTCACGCAATAAAAGCCCGGCTCTTTGCTGACGGTTTTCTTCAATGAAAATATGTTTTGATCTATTACTCATTAATTTACCAACTTCATTCCGACGTACAGAAACCCATCTAATAGGATTTAAAACCTCAATTTTTTTTATCTTCCATTGGATTGCCGGTTTCCAAAAGATAGCTTCGAAAATGGCGCGTGCTGCCGAAGGAGTGATTACATCGTAACTTACTCGTTCAACCTTCATTTCGGGTCGTGTAAAGCAAGCATAATCACCCCATATTTCAATGCAAAATTCCTTATTATAAAATTCCATGATATTTTTATATAATATTTATTTCTTCTAACCATTTACCATTTAATTGTACTCCTGAGTGAATGCTGTATAAGTTGTGATAATCCTGAACCCAACAACCATGTAGCTCTACAATTAAACCTGAATTTTTTAATTCTTTAAAATCACGTTCATTAACAGAAACAGAATAACGCTGTAACTTACGCAGCAACCAAGGATCAGGGCCATTCTTTTTAAAAAGATGGATTAAATCAGTACCCTCTTTATATTCAACAATGATTGTTTTGGATCCTTTATCGTCAATTAACACAAAATCCTGTGCGGCTGTTGCAAATTGAAATTGCATTAAATAGGCATCTTTCCACAAACTATCTTGAATGTTGGCTTTATCAAAATTGTCAATCTTGTTATATAACAACTGAAAGTATTTGAGAAAAGCTTGCGGCTGCAATAGTTCATCTTCATTATTGGATTTGGTTACCAATATTTCTTTAAAAGTATCGGCACCTTTGCGTATCAACCCGATGGGAGTTCCTTTAGAAGGAATAAAAACCTTCATTTGCCCAAGTTTGTTTTTATAGTTAAGCTTACCTTCTCTATTACAACGACCGGCACATTGTGCAATTGAATCTAAGCCGGCAATAGCCCTGTAAACCACAGGGAAATCAATATCAACTCCTGCTTCAATTAATTGAGTACTGATAACTCTTACTTGCAGATTCTCTTTTAACCGGTATTTTATTTCATTGATTAAATCCATAATATGAGCAGTACACATAAGACGTGACAGATGTATGGTGTCTTCAGGCATTAAATCATAGAGCTCTCGACATTGTTTCCTTGTATTAACTATGCAAAGCACTTGCCTATGCTGTAAAAGCTCATCAGCAATGGTTTCCCAATTGGTAGTTCGAGAGATATCATCAGGAACATATACTTTAACTCTTTTAAGGTTGAGTGCCAACTTGTCAATATCATTTACTATCTCCCGAACTGAAGTTTTAGCTATTCCTTCAAATGCAAATTGCCCATTGCCACCAATCCGTCCTGTTAGTGCAGGCTGGGTTGCGGTGGAAAATAGAATTGACACCGAGTAGTCATCTACTAATCCTTTTAATATGGTAAGGATAGGATTTAAAAATTCGGGAGGTAACATTTGAGCCTCATCCAGTATTATTATGCTGTTTACTAAATTATGAAGTTTCCGACAACGGGAAGTTTTATTGGAAAATAGAGACTCGAAAAGTTGAACATTTGTTGTGACAATAATTGGAGCATCCCAATTTTCGGTTGCCAGTTTTTGTTTTTGCGAGTTGAGGTCATCATCAATATTACTATGATGTTCAATCACATTTTCATCACCAAATATAGAGCGATAAATCTGAGCCGTTTGAGTAATGATGCTTGTATATGGGATAGCTAAAATTATTCGAGATTTATTATATTTTAATGCGTGGATTAACGCCCATGCCATAGATGACAACGTTTTTCCACCACCAGTGGGAACAGTTATGGAAAAGAAACCTGGCTCTAAGTAACCAGATTCGATACAATCGTTAAGTATCTTATTTCGTATGGAATTTACTTTTGTAGTTGCCGCCGACTTTACCATTCCATTCATGAAGTTTCTAAAACGTTCGTTTAACACACTGAAAGCATCATATTTTCCTCTCCTCTCAAAGGACTCAGGATTCATGAATCTTTCAGTATCTAAATAATCGGCATCTACCAAACACGAAAAAAGCATTCTTATCCATAAATGGATTTGCTTTGGATTAATCTTCTTACCTGTTGGTAGATTTAGATTCACTTTTTCAATAAGATCAGATGGAATCTTTGCCCTTATTTTATCTAAAAACTCTTGTTTTTGTAACCTGCTGCTTAAATCACCAGATATACCCGGCTCCGGTAACCAATTATGCAGACCAGCATGGTGTCCTGCTATACAATAAGATATGGGAGGCCACAAATCTGGATATAGTTCTTTTGCCAAAATTGCTGCTGCAGATGTGTGATCTGTTTTGCCTAATTTATTACCTTCTTGAAATCCAGAGTTTATTTTAATATATTCTTGGAACTCGTCAGAATATTTCCCTAAATCATGCCATAATCCCAATAACCATCCCCATTCTCCATTGCAAAAATTGGAAGTGAATTTTGCACATAACTTAGCGGTACCGGAAAGATGTTCGAAAAGATTTTGAATCTTGAAATTGCCGGAATCATCCAATTTTATGTGTGCTATCGAATCCAATGTTTTAAATTATTGTAGGCTTTTTTTATTGTATATATTAAATTTGATTCAAAGCTATTATGTGACCCCGTCAAAACATGACGTAGCACTAAATTTAGCAGTTATTTCTTTGATAAACAATATTTGTTGATGATATTTTTCGAACAACAAATAGCCAAAATTCATTCTATTTAGATTTGATGATTAACTGAATCTGGGTTGTTGGGCATATGCACTATATGCTGACAACCTAAGCTTTACTTGAGATCCAATCTCTCTTTGCTATAGAAAGGAAAACATTACGGTACATGAAAATGTATCCCATACTAGTACCCTTTGAAAAACGGCTTAATAACAACTATAAAGCCTTGCTCACTCAGAGCCGCATGACAAAGGTTATAGCTTATACCTACAGTCTTTTCCCACAATTTTCCGGTATCCTAACAAGCGCTACAGCCAGTACCCATACAGCGCTATCATCAATTGAACGTATCTTGAATGTTATACGCTTACCTAGGAAAAGGGTATATCTGCCGATAGTTGAGTCGACGTAGTAAGGCTATTGTATTTCAAATTTTATGGTATTTGTGGAGGGTAGGGCTTTTACAGTCCGGATCGCCTCCTTTGGAGTCTGAGTGGAAATTGAAGGTAATATCGATTAGCATTCGGTTGATCTTACATTTACTTGTATGTATATAATTACGTACCATCTTGAGGATGAGAAGAAATAATTTTATTTATCTCATTCCAATAAAAGAATGCTTCAATATTGGATTTCTTGAGTTTGTT
>Ga0265293_10008705_pt1 | contig 14928 bp, 14 predicted proteins | sample Munlanlewell138R_FD_192505 | JGI IMG/M metagenome (GOLD analysis project Ga0265293, IMG submission 192505) | Leachate microbial communities from a municipal landfill in Southern Ontario, Canada - Leachate well 138R | ecosystem: Engineered > Solid waste > Landfill > Unclassified | place: Canada...
TGTTAAACAGCGTACTTAAAATAGTTTATCAACATAATTTGGATTAACGTAGACTGTAATAGCTTTATTAATAACTTTTAATTTAAGGTTCCCTTGGGGACCTTTTTCTCCGTCAATATTCCAAGATAAGTCTTGATCAATTAAAATATCTACCTCACTAGTTTTATAATGAAAATCCGATTTAAACATCCTGCCTTTAAAGACATAAAATGGAATCATTTTTAGCCATGATAACCAACTTCGATATTTAAATATACGTATATCTATTAATCCATCATTTAATTTATGGCCATTAGTAAAACGTTTCATGCTAAAACCAGCGAGTCTATTTCCGCCAATTAATAAAATTAAATACGCTTTCGTATTAATTTTAGTTTCACCGTTAATTAAATTTACATTAATTTTATAATTTCTAAATAAATCCCTTACCCCATTAATAAAATAGCCTAAGACACCTAAGTTCTTTAGGAATTTTCTATCGATATCATATGATGTTTTTGTTAGTTTACCAATTGCTGAGGCATAGATAAAATAAGAATCATTTGCTTTATAAACATCCATTTTATGATATGAATTAGTTTTTAAAAGTAAAAGGTTTTCTTTTAACTTTTTCTTTAAACCTAACATTGTTGAGGTATCGTTAGTGGTCCCATAAGGAACGAAGAGTAGTTTGGGTCTTTCTTCTTCTTTTAAAGACATTACACTATTTAAAATCGTGTTGATGGTGCCATCACCACCCGCAATTAATAAAGTATCGTAAGTGTTTAAAGTAAGTAGCGTTTTAGGGTTAACCCCATCTTTAATAGTAACAGGACATAAATCATATTTAAATTTAAATTCGTCTAAGGTATTAGTAATAATGGGTAGATCTTTAGTTATTTTACCTTTACCAGAGTCTTTATTATAAATAACTAAGATATTCATTTTTTACTCACTTATTTTTTTTCGGTAAGCAAGATCTGATTTTACAATATCTTCTAAGTTATATAAAGGTTTAAAGTTTAATATTTCCTTAGCTTTTTTAATATCAGCAATTAAAGTTGCGGGGTCTCCTTCTCTTCTAGGTCCTAGTTCATATTTTAAAGGAAGAATTTTATTAACTGTATTAGCGACTTCTAAATTAGAATAACCATTGGTTGATCCTAAATTAAAAATATCTGACTTACCACCCTTCATTAAATACTCAGCACCTAATAAATGAGCTTTAGCTAAATCTGTTACATGAATATAATCTCTTACATTAGTTCCGTCTTTAGTATTATAGTCACTACCAAAAATGGTTAGTTTATCTCTTAATCCTAAAGCTGCTTCAATTGTGACAGGAATTAAATGAGTTAGTTGTTGTTTCTTAAGACCTATTTCTAAACTTTCATCAGCTCCCGCAACATTAAAATATCTAAAGACAACATAATTTAAATTATGAGCTAAAGATGTCCAATGAATTAATCTTTCACAAGCAAGTTTAGACTCACCATATGGATTTATCGGTTTAGTTAAATCTATTTCTTTACAAATGCCATGATCAGGTTCACCATATACTGCAGCAGTTGATGAAAAGACAATGTTTTTTACATTTGCTTCAACCATTGATTCTAATAATATTCTTACTCCCTCAACATTATTATAATAATAAAGAAGTGGTTTTTTAACACTTTCAGGAACAATTAATTTAGCAGCAAAATGCATAATAACATCAAATTTTTGACTTTTTAAAACTGCTAGAGTATCGGCTTTATTAGTAACATCTTTAATATATAATTTAACATCACTTGGAACAAATGATTTCTCACCGGTTGATAAATTATCCATAACTGATACTTTATGACCCGCTCTTTTTAATTCATAAACTGCGTGTGAGCCTATATAACCAGCTCCACCAACTACTAATACGTTCATATTCAATTCTCCTTCTTTTTATCAATATTATTATATCACGGATATTTTATATAATAAGAGATTTATTCATAAACTTATTTTTTTTATCGCATAAACATATATATAGAAATATTTAAAAAAATGACCTCAAATTTCTTTGAAGTCATTTTCATTATTTATTATTTTATTTAAAAACTAAACATGAATTGGTTTATCAATTGCACCTAACGCAGCTTCTAAGGTTAATTCTGAAAGAGTTGGATGAGGATGAATTGAATTTGCGATTTCATAAGCAGTTGCTTCACTAGTCATTGCAACTGAATATTCACTAATTAATTCAGTAGCATTATAAGCAATTATATGAGCTCCTAATACTTCTAAATATTTTTTATCAACAATTAATTTAACAAATCCTTCACGCTCACCATCTGCTAATGCTTTACCAACAGCAGCAACTGGAACTTTAGAAACTTTGTAGTCAAGTCCACGTTCTTTTGCTTCTTTTTCAGTTAATCCGATTGCAGCAATTTCTGGAGAACCATAAATTGCTGATGGAATTCGGTCATAATTAATTCCTTGGGGCTTTTTATTTAAGATATGACTTACAGCAATTATTCCTTCATAAGATGCCACGTGAGCTAACATATGCTTACCATTAACATCACCTATTGCATAAATTCCTGGGACATTTGTTTGTAGGTATTCATTAGTAACGATATTACCACGATCCATTTTTAAGTTTAAGGATTCTAAACCATTACTGTTAGCTTTAGTTCCAACAGCCATTAAAATTAAATCTGAGTTTATTGTTTCTTCTTTATCATTTAATGTATAAGTTACTTTAGTACCATCTATTTTTGTAACACTAGCACTTGTTAAAACTTTAATTCCGCTTCCTGTTAAGGCTTTATGATATGTAGTTTGAATTTCTTCATCCATCATTGAGATTACTTCTGGTAATCTTTCAATGATAATAACTTCACTACCAAATGAATTAAAGATCGTCGCAAATTCAACTCCAATGACGCCTCCGCCAACAATAACTAATTTTTTAGGCACTTCTTTAACGTTTAATAATTCACGTGAAGTAACTAATTGTTTAGCATCATAAGCTTCTTTAGCACCAGGGATTGGAGGAATGATTGCTGTTGCACCGGTTGCAATAACAACATTTTTAGTTTTTAATGTTTCTTTATTAACAACAACTTCATTTCTTGATTTAATTTCACCATATCCATTATAAACATCAACTTTATTCTTTTTCAGAAGGAAAGACACTCCGCCAGTTAATTGCTTAACGACGCGGTCTTTTCTTCCAACTATTTTGGTCCAATCAAAACCGATTTCACCGGTTGTAGTTAGGCCAAAAGCTTTTGCATTTTGAAGTGTTTCGTATGTTTTAGCTGATTTTAAAAAGGTTTTAGTGGGGATACATCCATGATTTAAACAGATTCCTCCAACAACTTCTTTTTCAACTAAAGCAACACTTGCTCCAAGTTGTGCAGCTTTGATAGCTGCAACATATCCACCTGGACCACCACCAACGACAATAATATCATATTCTTTTGACATAGTAACTCCTTAGCTTAACAACAACAAGTTAGGATTAGTTAGTAATTCTTTTATTTTAAGTAAGAATCTACCACCGTCTGCACCATCGATAATACGGTGGTCAACAGCAAGTGATAATGGTAACATGCTTGCTATTTTTATTTCTCCGTCTTTAACGACTGGTTTTTGTTCGATTTTACCTATTCCTAAGATTGCGACTTCTGGATAATTAATTACTGGTGTTCCAAATGATATTCCAACAGAACCAAAGTTAGTAATTGTAAATGTACCGTTTTGTTGTTGATCTAAAGTAATTTTTCTTTCAATTGTTAAATCAGCTAATTCTCTAATTTCTTTTGCTAATTCTAAGACTGATTTATGTTCAGCATTTTTAATGTTTGGAACAATTAATCCATCAGGAGTATCAACAGCAAAACCTAAGTTAACAAAGTTTTTAATATATACTTCATCAGTATCATGATTAAATGAAGAGTTTAGCATTGGGAATTCTTTTAAAGCTACTAAAACAGCTTTAGCAAAGAATGCCATGTATGTCAGTCTTGCCCCTTGTTTTTCAGCCATTCCTTTGACTTCGTTTCTAAATGAAACTAAGTTAGTAACATCAATTTCATCCATTAAAACTGTATCCGGAATAATTGTTTTAGAGCGAGTCATTGCATTTGAAATAGCTTTTCTAAGTCTTGTTATTTTAACTACTTCAACATCACCTTGTGGTTTTGATGCAGCAGGTAGAACTTGTGGAGCACTTGTAGTTTCTACTGGTTTTGCATCTGTTTTAGCAGGAGCTTTAAAGTTTTCTACATCATCTTTTAAGACTCTTCCTTGTTCGCCTGTTCCATTTACTTTATTTAAATCAACACCTAAGTCACTTGCAAGTTTTCTTGCAACTGGACTTGCTAAAACTTTTCCAGTTGTAGTTGTAAGATGTTCTTCTGTGGAACTACCGATTATATCATCTGATACTTCAATTTCACCAACAACACCTGCACCTTTTTCTGGAGCTTTAGGCTCTTCTTTTACTAAATCTACTTTAGCGCCTTTTTCACCTAATAAGACAACAGTTTCACCAACGTGAATAACTTCGCCTTCTTTTTTCCCTAGTTTTAAGACATGTCCATCAACTGGGGATGGTAATTCAGCATTAACTTTATCGGTTTCAACAATAACTAAAGTATCACCTTCTTTTACTGCATCGCCTTCTTTAAATTTCCACTCTAAAATAGTTCCTTCATGAATTCCTTCACCGATATCAGCAAATTTAAAGTCATATACTTCACTTGATACTTCATTAGTTTCTTCTTTAGCAGTTTCTTTTTTCGGTTCTTCAGGAACTGGTGTTCCTGTGCCATCATCTATCACAACTAAAGTTTCACCAACATGAATTACATCACCTTCTTTAGCATCTTGTTTAGTAATAACACCATCAACTGGAGAAGGTATTTCAGCGTTAACTTTGTCAGTTTCAACAATAACTAAAGTATCGCCTTCTTTAACTTTATCGCCAACTTTGAATTTCCATTCTAAAATTGTTCCTTCATGAATTCCTTCACCAATGTCAGCAAATTTAAAATCATACATATTTTATTCCTCCTTATGGTCTTTCTTTCGCAAGTTTTTTAATCATATAAGCAATTCTATTAGGTTGAGGGAAATGATAATGTTCACCTCTTGCAAGAGGTACAGTAATATCAAATCCAGTTACTCTAACCGGAGCTGCTTCAAGAGAGTAAAAAGCTTTTTCATTAACCATTGAAATTAATTCTGCGGCTGGACCATATGATTTAACCGCTTCAGTAACAACCATAAATTTACCTGTTTTCTTAACTGATTCGATAATTGTTTCTTTATCGTATGGTTGAATTGTTCTTAAATCAATGATTTCAACAGATATTCCATCTTCTTCAACTAATTTTACCGCTTTTTCAACTTCTCTAACAATTGAACCCCATGCAACAACTGTTAAATCAGTTCCTGATTTAACAACTTTAGCTTTACCAATTGGGATTTCATAATGTTCAGCTGGTACTTCTTGTTTGCCAGCACGGTAAATTCTTTTTGGTTCTAAAAATACTACTGGATCTGGATCATTAATAGCAGCAAGCATTAATCCTTTTGCATCATAAGGTGTTGAAGGAGTAACTACTTTTAATCCAGGGATTGAAGCGAATAATACTTCTAAAGCTTCTGAGTGATGTTCTAAGGCTCTAATTCCACCACCATGTGGTAATCTAAGAACCATTGGAACAGGAAATTGACCGCGGCTTCTATTTCTAAATCTAGCTGCATGAGTCACTAAGTCAGTGTATGCTGGGAAAATAAAACCATCAAACTGAATTTCAGCGACTGGAATTAAACCGTTAATAGCCATTCCAACTGCGGATCCTACAATTGCTGATTCAGCAATTGGAGTATCAAAGACACGGTTTTCACCGTATTTCTTTTGAAGGCCTGCGGTTACTCTAAATACCCCACCTTCAAGACCAACGTCTTCACCAAAAACAACAACACGTTCATCTTTTTCCATCGCCATATCTAAGGCTTGGTTGATTGCTTCTAATAAATTAATAATAGCCATAATTATTTAACTCCTTCACTTTTTAAGAATTCTTTATATTCTTCATATTGTTCTTTAAGCTCTGGTGTCCATTCATTATATGTGTGTTCAAAGATTTCTTCTAATTCAACTTTAGCACCATAACTTTCAACTTTTCTAAAGGTATCGTTAATTTCGTTATTGATTTCTTCTAAATATTTTTCTTCTTCTTTTTCTGACCAATAACCTTTATCAATTAAATATTTTTTAAATCTAGTAATTGGATCTTTTAAAGCCCATTCTTGTTCTTCTTCTTTTGTACGATATAAAGAAGGATCATCAGATGTAGTGTGTGGCCCCATACGATATGTAACAGCTTCAATTAATGTTGGACCTTCACCTTTTCTAGCACGATCGATTGCTTCTTTAGATGCTACATACATAGCTAACATATCATTGCCATCAACTTGAATAAATGGAATTCCAAATGCTGCACCTTTTTGAGCAAGTGTTTCAGCTTTACTGGCTTTACTTACGTGAGTTGAAATAGCGTAATGGTTATTTTGGATAACAGCAACCACCGGAGCATTAAATGAAGCCGCATAATTTAACCCTTCATAAAACTCACCATGTGATGTTCCACCATCACCAATTGTGAAAACAGTAACTTCATCAGTTTTTCTAATTTTAGATGCCATCGCGAGCCCAGTAGCTAAATTAGATTGTGAACCAATAATAATATTTGTTGGTAAAACTTTGATTCCTTCATCTCTAATTGAACCACGTTCATTACCATACCAATATAAATAAATTGATTCTAGTGAAACCCCACGATATAATTGAGCATTTAATTCACGGTACATTGGCGAATTCCAATCTTGTGGTTTCATAGCTGCAGCTGTTCCGATTTGAGCAGCTTCTTGACCCATACTAGGTGCATATGTCAACATACGACCTTGTCTTTGATATTGTAAAGCTTTAATATCAGCGTTACGACCTAAAACAGCAGTTTTATACATTTTTAATAAAACTTCTTTTGATAATTTAGGTTCATGTTTAGCATTCACTATCGTTCCTGCTTCATCTAAAATTTGAAACATTTTATCTTTTGATGCATCATATTTTTTAGCAATCATGATTTCCTCCTATATAAAATAATATATTTTTACTACACCTTAATTATATAATAAAAAGCCCCCATAAAAAATATGAGGCTTTTTCAAAATAATATATAATGATTAATTTGTTTTATTGTAGAATGAATCACATTATTTAAAGTTTAATCAATAACTTTTGTGAGGATATCTTTTAAGTTAAATAACTCACCATATGCACCCCAAATAAGTGCATTTCTTAAGTAATGATTTAGTTCCTTAAATTTATTTAAATTTATTTTATAACCATACTGTTTGGAAAATAAATCCATGAAAACTATTAATGTTCTAGTGTTCCCTTCTCTTAGAGGGTGGACTACCCAAAGGTCAACTAATAAGTCAGCCAAATTACTAATAAACTCAACTTTAGTAAAACTATCCCATGGCATCTTAAAATAGTAATGATCAATTTGTTCCATTTCTAAATAAATATTTTCATAATCGGCATACTCAACTAAATCATCACCTAAAATAAATAAACTATTTTTGATATTAACCGTTCTAATCTCGCCAGCCCACGGAAATACCATATTAAAAAGGGCTCTATGAAGGGCTAGAAAATCAAAACTACTTTTAAAAATCACCGGCTCTTTAATAAGTTTTAACATCGATAAGGCAAAATGTTTAGCTGTATATGCCTTTAAAATTTCTTTGTTTCTAATACCTGCAACATTAATATGAACATTAGTATTAGGATATAAATAAGGATCTCTCATAGCCCTTCTCTTTCAATCGCATAAAGTGCTGTCTCAAAATCAATTAAGTCAGTTGCATATAGTCTTAATATCTTTTTTGCATATAAACTGGGGGTTCCTCCACCAAAAGAATTATAAGTAATGGCTTTTTCTAACTCATGATATTTTTCATCATACTTAGGTTGTTTAATTGAAAAGGGTATCCCTTTTTCAATGATAACTTGATTCAAAAACATATTTACAGCATCAGAAATTCTAAGATCAAAATCCCTTAAAATTCTTTCAACTTCTTCTTTTGTTTCACTCTTTATTCTAATACTTAAAAAATTATCCTTTTTCATATTATCACCAATTATATTGTACCACATATGTGGTACATTTATTTATTAATGTTATCTTTATAAAATAAAATGTAAATGCTTTATAGTTTTGGCTTCAAATGAAGGTTATATCACTGAGTGTTTTTTCACAGTTTTTTTCATTTATTTTCAACTTTACTTTATAAATATAAGTAGTAAAATGTAATAACCTAAGGAGGATGAAATGGAAAAATATCAATTAAACAAAAACATCATGTGCATCGATTTAAAAAGTTTTTATGCTTCTGTTGAGTGTGCATTAAATGATTTCGATCCATTTAATACTCCTCTAGTCGTTGCCGATTTATCAAGAGGAAATGGGGCCTTATGTTTGGCCGTCACTCCTTATCTAAAAAAATACGGAATCCCAAATAGAATTAGAGTCTTTGATTTAAAAAAGTTCACTAATGAAACAATCATTTACGCCAAACCTAAAATGCGTACTTACATGAAATATTCTATTAAGGTTATAGAAATCTTATTAAAATACGTTTCATATGATGATATTTATGTTTATTCAATCGATGAAACATTTGTTGATTTAACTAATTACTTAAAACTTTATAAGCTATCTGATTATGATTTAACTAAAAAAATTAAAGACGATATCTTAAACACCTTGAAACTCCATTCTACCTGTGGAATTGGCCCTAATATGTTAATGGCGAAACTTTCCATGGACTTAGAAGCCAAAAACACTATTGAAGGAATCGCAAAATGGGATTATTCTGATGTTAAAACGAAACTTTGGAAAGTAACTCCTTTATCCAAAATGTGGGGAATCGGTAGTAGAAGAGAAAAACATCTAAATGATTTAGGCCTTTATACCATTGGTGATATTGCTAATTCTTCAGAAAAAAGGTTAAAGAGATTATTCGGTGTTTTAGGAACTGAGCTTTGGTATCATACTCACGGAATAGATTTATCTTTAATTCAAGATAAAGATATTTTAAGAAATAAAAGTAAAAGTGTTGGCCTATCTCAAATATTATTTAGTGACTACTACTCTCCTAACATTTATATTATTATTAAAGAAATGTTAGATGAAGTCTTAAGACGCTTAAGACTTACAAAACACAAAGCTAAAACCATCAGAATATCTTGCGGATATAATAAAGATACCGGTGGTGGTTTTAGTAAACAAACCACTCTTTTAAATCCGACTAATTCATATTATTTACTTTTAGATGAATTGTTAAACCTTTTTAACAATTCATATGATCATAATTCTCCTATTAGAAGCATTAGTATCTCATTAACTAATTTAATAAAAACTAACCTATACCAATATTCTTTATTTGAAGATCACCTATATTTAGAAAAAGAATTAAAATTATTAGAGACAATTGATTCTATTAAAATAAACCACGGTAAAAACTCCGTTAATAGAGGAAGTTCACTTGATGATGCTTCAACCATTATCGCTAGAAATAAAATGGTTGGTGGTCATAATGGATGATTATCAAGACCGTGGGATCATCAAATGGTTACCATTTGATGGTTTAGTTGGTTTTTATGATTTAATTAAGGATTTAAAATATAAATTAGGGAAAAAAGATAAACCTATTTTAAGCGATGATAAATTATTTATAATGGACTTAACTATAAAAGAAGCTTATTCTTATAAAAAAGAGGTTTTAATTAGCTACTTTAATAATGGCTATATTAAAGAAACTTTTGGCATAATTTTAAATATTGATTTAATTAATAAAACTATTTATTTAAATAACTCCTTAAAACTTCATTTAGATTTAATCGTTGATTTAAAAATGCTATAATATTTTTGAGGTGCTTATGGAATTATTAATAAAAACAATGGGTTCAGATGGTGAAGGAATTGCTTATTATAATAAAAAATTAGTTTATATTTATTATGCTTATTTAAATGAATTAGTTGACGTTGACTTAATCCTAAATAAAAGAGGTGTTTATGAAGGAAAACTACTTAAAGTAATAAAACCATCTAAACACCGTATTTCTAATCGTATTTATCATGATGCTAACCTCTTTTATTTAGACTATTTAGAAACTCTTAATTATAAACAAAGTCAAATGAATTATTTAATGCATAAATATCTTCCTAATATATCTAAAGATATAATATTAAAAAGAATTATAAAATCCCCTGTCACTTCTAATTACCGTAATAAAAGTGACCTACCAGTTTTAAATATCAACAATAAAAATAGAATTGGCGTATACAAAAGAGGCAGCAACTTCTTTATTCCAATAAATGAATCTGTTTTGGATAATAATTTTATTAATGATACTTTCAAATTAATTCTTAATTTAATGGATACATATAATATCAATTCATATGACCGAAGAAAAGACTCAGGTAGTATTGTTAGTTTATCTGTTAGATCTAATTTAGAAGGTGATCTTCAAGTTACCTTTATTACAAAAAAAGAAGTTGATTTAACTAAAATATCTAAAGAATTAAATAAAAGAAACCCTAAAATAAATAGCATTTATCAAAACTACGTTAAAAACTATAAAACAAATAGAGATATTTATAGTGGTAATTTAAAATTAATTTTCGGCGAAAAATATTTAAATTTTAAATTAGATAAATATACTTTTTTATTAACACCATTTTCTTTCTTCCAGTTAAATAGTCTTCAAACAATTAATCTATATAATTTAATAATTACTCTAGGAGACTTTAAAAAGAATGAAATTGTCCTGGATGCATATAGTGGCGTTGGCAGCATCGCAAGCTTTATAAGTCCTTTTGTGAAAAGAGTGGTTGCTGTTGAATCAATTAAAAGTGCTGTTAATGATTTAAACAAATCTCTTTCAATAAATAATATTACTAATGTTAGGTCAATCGTCGGCGACATTCATAAGATGCATAAATATATTAAAGATAAATTTGATACAGTAATTTTTGACCCTCCTAGAAGTGGTTTAAGTAAGCCATTAATTAATTTTATTAAAAACAGTAAAATTAAAAAGATTATTTATGCTTCTTGTAATCCTGAAACATTATTTAGAGACTTAAAAATATTTAATGATACATATAAAATTGTTTCAATAACACCAATTGATATGTTTCCTGGAACTAGTCAAATAGAAAGTGTTGCCTTACTTACTTTAAAATAACTTTCATTATTTATAATATTTCTTTCTTATTAAAACTAACTTGACATAATCTCCTTTTTAAGTTAGACTATACATACCATAAAGAGAAGGCGAGAGACAAGCTCAATGACCCTTCAGCAACCTGCAAAATGCAAGGTGCTAATGCTTGATTGATGGATTAATATAAGTGCACTTATGTTTACGCCATCATATCGATGGCGTTTTTCTTTTTGGTAGAAAAGAGGAAAGAAATGAATACTATTTTAAAATGGTTATTAAAAGTTCAGCACGGAGAACTTATCATAACAGAAAAACAAGTAAGTAAATTTGCCCCAGTGAACCGAGTTTTAGAAGGTGCTGGTTGGTATGAGATTGATACAATTAATGTAAAAGGCACCGATTATATGTATGTTTATGAACCAAGCGAAAGAAATACGAAAAAATCTAAAATCTTAGTTTCAAAGATTTCAGATGAAAGTATCGTTGATTTAGATAAAAGCGATAAGAAAAATATGGAAGAGATTGCCATACGACTTCTTGATTTCAAAGATAACATTATAAATTAATATTAAATACATTAATTTTTTTAAATTATATTTAAACAATTTCTATTTAATTTATACAAAAATACTAGTGCACTAGTAAATTTGTATAAAATTATGTATAATATATGTGAGGTGATTATTTATGTATAAACGAACTCTGAAAAAAGAAATCGAAAAATTAATCAAACAGTTTCCGGTTGTTTTAATTTCTGGACCAAGACAGGTGGGTAAGTCAACCTTGGTTCACCAATTCACTCATAACGGCTTTTCTTATGTTTCATTAGATAACTTGAACATACGAGCATCTGCTAATGCTGACCCCCTACAATTTATTCAATCTTACAAACTACCTTTAATTATTGATGAAGTTCAATATGAACCTAAGTTATTTGATGTTATTCAAAGCATAGTTAATCAAGAGAGAATCGGAAAAGGCGAAGCAAACGGATTATTTATTTTAACTGGTTCCCAAGAAATAAACTTGGAAAAAGGAATTGAATCTATGGCTGGTAGAGTTGCAATTATAAACATGTACGGATTATCTTTAAGTGAACTTCATGGTGTTGAAGAGTTACCCTTTATTCCATCATTCAAAAGAGCAAATGAAAGAAAAGATAACTATATCATTAACAAAAAGGAAGTTTTTGAATTAATTGTAAGGGGTTTTTTACCGGAATTACACCGCAACAAAAATATTGATTCTGAAATTTACTTTCAATCATACGTTCAAACGTATATCGAAAGAGATGTTATGCAAATTATCAACATTAAAGACAAACTTTTATTTCAAAGCTTTTTAAGATACATAGCCGCACTAACTGGTCAGGAATTAATCACAAGCCATATCGCAAAAGCATTAAACATTAGAAATGAAACCGTTAATTCTTGGTTATCCATTTTAATTGCATCTAAAATTATATTTCTGCTATATCCTTATAACGAATTTTCTTTAACAAAAAGAGTAATTAAAAGACCTAAGATATATTTCACAGATACTGGCCTTGCCGCCTATTTAGCTCGATTAAGTCATCCTGAAAATCTTGCTATTAACAAGTTTTCAGGAGCTTTTTTTGAAACATTTGTTATAAACGAGATCATGAAGTCTTATACAAATAACGGGAAAACTTTTCCTGGTTTTTATTATCGTGATAATAATCAAAATGAAATTGACTTAGTGTTAGTTAGCCAAGGAAAAATGAATCTTATTGAAATAAAAACAGGCATGTCTTTTAATAAGAGTGATGCTAATGTTTTTAACATCCTAAATAAAACTAAGTTTATTAAGGAAACCCATGCAATAATCTCATTATCCGATCGAGTTTATTCAATTGGTAAAGATATCTTTGTAATACCAATTCAATCAATTTAACTCACTTTAATTACTTTACAATATACTTTGTTTTTGAGGCTTTACCATGTTTAACAATTTTTTTATCCTTTAACCAACCCTCAATCAAATATCTGGCCTGATATTGAGTAATCTTTAAATCATGTTCCAATTCTTTTCTTGTGAAAAATGGTTTAGTTAAAAGATAATTATCTTCATCAAAATAATAGTAATAACTATTTTCTTCTAAAACTTTCTTACCAAACTTTATGACAACATTAACTCCATGAACCGTATCAAGTTCAAAAAGTATTGGATTCATATACTCTTTTTCTAAAGCATCATTAGCTCTTAAGATCCCAGACCCCCAGTTATCAATGATGCCCAGTTCATAAAACAAATCACTTATATTAGGATTTCTTAATTTTGAAATCCCTTTTAAAGCATCACTTAGTTTTAAGCCATCATAAAATGCTCCAGGCGAAAAAACTTCAATCCGATCATCAAATATGCTTATTTTTATGGGCATTTCATCTAAATAATTTCGATGAATAATCGCATTAGCGATTATTTCTCTAATTACTACTTCTGGTATTTTATAATTAGGCTCTCTATAAATACCAAATTTAAATCCATCTTTTAATATTTCTAATAATTTTGATGTTGTATCTTGATATTGCTTCAAAATCGAACCTTTAATTGAAATATCATCGTAAAAATTGACTTTATTAATTCCTTTAAAAATTCCAATTCTAATATAACTATAATCAAATGGATTATTAAGAAATAACATTAAGCCATTTGTTGGATATAGCTTATCTAATTCTTCTTTTAAAAGATTCATACCAATTAATTTAGGGATTGTAATTTCTCTTTTTATTTTACTACTTTGATTTATCGTTTTTAAAAAATCGTCTAACTGATTTTCAGAAATTTCAACTTTCTTGTTTTCAGACAAATACCTTTGATGAGTAAAAAATTCATTTTGTTGATTTAAAATAAATTCTCTTATTTGACTTTTTGACGCTATTTGGTCGGTCGAACCATATCTAACATAAGTGCCTTCACCTATACCTAACCCAGTTATATAATAAGGTTTTTTGATTCCTTTTGAAACTCTAATAATAGCAATATCAACGTTTTTAACGTTTTGGAATAAAACTTCTATTATTGGTTTTAGTTCAAATATTGACATCAGATTATATCAAAGATTTTATAACTAATAAATATGAAGGATACGTAATTCCTGTTTCATAATAACTTTTATGATGAAACGATATAAAATTAATCGTTGCATTTTTGGAACGATAAAAAAATAGTCGTTGCATTTTTGCAACGACTATCACTTTATCTTTTTAGGTTTATAAATTACATAAATCATAAATGAGATGAATAAATAAATAGGAATCATTATTATATATATAAAATAATCTTTTTCAACATCAATTAATAATTTAATTGATAACCCCAAAGTCCATATAAAGACAGTTAGGTATATGTATATCCAAATAATTTTTTTATATGCTAAATAAAAGATTAGTAAAACAAGTGATGTTAAAGGAATACTAAAGATAATAACATGCCAAGCCTTATAATCTACATTTGTTATCTTTAAAATTCCATAAATTAAAAGTCCTAAGAAAAAAACGATTGATGCATAAAAGTAAGCCAAGACATGCTTATCTTTTATCAAAATAAAAGGTTTTTTTCTTTTTTTAATTAAACTATCTAAACTGATTCCAAAAAGAGAGGCCATTTCATTTAAGACAAAAATATCAGGTACT
>Ga0265293_10008706_pt1 | contig 14927 bp, 31 predicted proteins | sample Munlanlewell138R_FD_192505 | JGI IMG/M metagenome (GOLD analysis project Ga0265293, IMG submission 192505) | Leachate microbial communities from a municipal landfill in Southern Ontario, Canada - Leachate well 138R | ecosystem: Engineered > Solid waste > Landfill > Unclassified | place: Canada...
AGCAACCAAGTCCTCTCCCTGTATCTGCGCATGAGGACTTTCCCATTAGAAACAATTAAGCTAATAGAGTATTCCCGAAAGAGCTACTTTCAGTTTTTTATTCCTCTAAATCCTCCTAATATTTGAGGCAACCCTTAAACTTATGTAGCTGTTTAAGCATCTAACTTAATAACTTCCTTGAGATAGGTTATTCTCATAGCCTGTTTAGACCTTCTCCCTACACCCAATAAAGGGGTCAGAAGTAACAGGTTCTCTCATATGAGTCTTACTGTTATGAGTCTTACTGTATTAACCAGAAAACTATTTTTTTCTTAGATCACCTTTTCTTTGGGCTTCTATGAATATATTTTTCTTTTCCACAATCTTTGCATATACTGCGCCAACCAATAGGGCCGGAATATCCATTGTAATATATCGATTTCATGCCATATCTATGCAGCCCTAATTTACAACACAAACTTCTAAGTAAGCCAACCATGTTTGTCTTTCTTTCTCATTATTTTTTGGCGGAAGCAGTTTGGGATTCGAACCCTGTATGCATCATACATACCTAATAGCTCACACTAATTTTGCCCTTTCGCCTCAGCCGTTCCACTTCCCATTCTTGTCCAAGGAAATTTCAGCTTTCAGCCTTAAGACTACTCATGGCAAAATTAATGTCCCTACTCGGACTAAGTAAGTTCCAAGCTATTACCCTGCCATTGGGTTACTGCTTCCATATTACCTTAAACTAAAAAACTAAAGATTCAACTTCTTTGCCATATAAGAACCTTGTTCGTAGTCATAAACAGAAATGTAACTTGCAGGTTGGATTTTATATCCTGCAATATTTACGGGACCAGTATAATATGTGCTATCAGTCATTCCATCAAATCCCTTGCAACAAAGCCACTGTACAGTCTCATTAACTTGTTTGTTTTCTACATTTCCCTTTAAAAATGAAATATGAATACTGCTTCCCCCTGAATATTTCTCCGCTCTTACACTGAATTTGGTCTGTGGAAATTTATCTTTAAGAATTGCTCGTATAATCTTAGCTGTAACTACGGAATCAACATATTTAATGAGCTTATCATCATTTTTTTCTGCCCGAATATCATTTTTTCTTAGAGCAGTTTGAATAATTTTCTTCACCCGATTAACACAAGCATCTGAAAGCTGAACCATAATAATCTTTCCTTTTCAGATTATTGTTTGCACATTGATATACCAGATTTATTCAGAATCTCTTGCAATTAATCGAGTGAATTTTTTGCCATGAACTTCCATACTGTGCTGTATTGGATTAACAGCATCAATATTTTTATAAGTAATTTTTATAATATTCATAATATTTGTGTCCTTTGTTATTCAGGCTTCGAGCTTGTGCAATTAAATTCAATGCATATTCATGAACCACATTATCAGCAGGCCAACCAGTAGCCTTAATTGTATATCCCGGACCTCCTGAAATAGAAAATTTCTTAGAAGTTACATTAATCTGTATTCCGCCTGCATATTGCCTCATAACATCTATAATAGCAATACTTTTTTCTGATAAATTCATAGAATTCCTTTCAAACAAAAAATATGGTGCGGGAAGGTGGATTCGAATCATTATTAATTTTATTGCCATTTTTTGTTTTTTTCTACATATTGGTGTATGAGGTTTTTGTCATTTTTTGAATGAAGTTCTCCATGACAATTACGACATAAAAGATCACATTTATCTAATTCTTTTTTAATGGCATCCCAACTTCTACAATGAGCACCTCCAATACCAAAAATCTTTTTTGCAGGATCTCTATGATGAAAAATCAACACTCTATTACATTTATCATAACCACAAATTTGGCATTTTCCACCTTTATATTTTATACATTTATTTTTAATCTTAAATCTTCTTAAATTTGTCCTACAAGAATTACACAGACTACCTTTATTCCCTTTTTTATAATCTACTGCAAATATTCTTTTACAACATTCGCACTTTCTTGTTTTACCTGTATAATTATCATCTACTAAATGCAATTTTCTTGTATTATGCTCACCAAAAGGGGAGCAATCTAAACAATATTTTCTTCTTTGTAGATTCCTTTTTTTACCATTTATATTTATATTGTTAGGAAAATGTTTCCCACACTTTTTACATTTTGGCATTATATCTCCCACACAAAACAAAAAAATGGTACCCCGGAAGGGATTTGAACCCCTGACCTACGGATTAGCTTACCACACTATGTTACCATAGCACTCAAAACATGAGTTTGTGGTCTGGACCATCTCTTCACCATTTCAGGTGGTAGGCGTATGGCCTCTACGGATCCCATTATTTCAGATGGTTTCCTCGGGATTGTCCTCAAATTGAGGAGTTTCCCCGATACAGCCTACTCCACATATAGCATTTTTATTCTGCTATATGGCTCCTTTGTTGAAGTCCGTTGCTCTATCCACTGAGCTACCGGGGCACTAATTCTTTTAATTTCAAAGTTCTTTATTTCACACAGTCTATTATACCAGACAATCTGTTTTTTTAAATCCTACCCATTATAGCAGCTTTATTTTTTTCCACCACGACTCTTACCCCACCATTATTACCAGAACAGATATAGTCAGAAAGACTATCTTTACAAGTATCTGTACAACAACACTTAGCTGCTATAGAGTTATAATAAGCAGTTCCACAATCTGCACAAATATAAACAAATCGAGTGTTTTTAATCATTTTTTTACTCCTTGTCAGAAAGTATAAACTGTACAACCGGCCCATCTACTTTTTTTAGCTTACCCTCTGCTGCTAATACTCTAGTGGCATAAATAACTTGCCCAATAGAAAGACTATCCTCTGTATTCCTTAGTCGTCCATGAATAGCACTATTATCCATTTTATAGGGCATATTCAAATGAGCAACTTCCTCTGTAGCATTTTTAACCACACGCATAACAACTTTTTTCATATCTTCTACTTTTTTGCCCTCTACTTTTTTGTCATTTGGTTGCATTTTATTCTCCTTTAGTTTGAATAATTTCTCTTTCATAAGCGGTTTTCAAATTGTCTGTAATATGTTCGGCTATGTCTTCTAAACTTTGGGGAGAATTATCATTACTTGTCCACTTGATAACTAATGCTTCATTTCTGTTTTTATTTTCAATAGTTACAACCATCTCATTCATTGTAATCTTTCTCCTTTTTATTATTCTACTATATTGTTATACCAGAAAAGAAAAAATATTAGTTGGTGGGCCTAGAAGGATTCGAACCTTCAGCCAATTGATTAAGAGTCAACCACTCTACCATTGAGTTATAGACCCAAACTAACTTTATTGAGGAATTAAATCTTTATATTCTACATTCGGCAATGTTCCTGAAAGAATTGCATTACCACAAGTTATTCTTCCAAGATCCTCTTCAATAGAAGGAATAAAAACAATTACATCATAGCCAACATCCTTAAGATTTTCCTCATAATCTCGATATGGATAAAAGCTGCAATAGCCATCATCTGTTCGGATATTATTTGACTCCGCTGTAGTAGTTTTATGCATTGGAGTTAATTTGCAGATATAAAATTCAGGATCAAAATATTGGGCTAATAGTTCAGCATCAATAGTCCAATCTGCTACTGCGAAATTCAATGTAATCTTTCTTCCAGTCGGAACTACCCCATCCATAATTTTATAAATTTCAAAAAGAGAAAGAGCATTGCCTCTAAACATATCATTTCTTTCTTCTTCATCTGTTGAATTAATGCTCAACTGTAAACCAGCTTCTCCATTATAGACTCGATTCTTAATTCTCATCCAAGTATGAACTGATGTTTTAAGCCACTCATTATTTTTCGGCATCATTGTAGAAAGAACAGGGTGTACAGTATGCTCTGGATTGATATGATCATACATCCACTTGGCAAAATCCAAAACATTAGGATTCCATGTTGGCTCTCCCATGCGAGCAATATGAACATTTAACCTATTAGTATGTTTAATCTCTGGATGAAGTTGAAGTCCTGCAAGAAGTTGTCCCTGAAGATCTCCAAGAGTAGCATTAGCTCCATTTCCTACCCGTGGGACATCACAAAATTTACAACCCATAGCACAACCATATTGACTTGAAATTGTAATTACCCACTTTTGAGTGAGGGGCAAAAGTTCTTGATGGGGGACAGATTCAATCTCATCTGTCAAGCCAAGAAAATCAGCTTTTAGATTTGCTTCTTTTCCATAATCACCAACAGAAATAAATTCTAGTGGACCCTTTGATCCTTGAACCACACAAATATTTCCTGTTGGCACTTTTATATTTCTCAGTATTTCCATAAATTAGCCCTCCAAGTAATAGTCTTCTTCCCCTGTCCAAATACCTTCCCAATTCTCACATTCCATCCTGTCATTATGGCGGCGAGAACCATGGTCTACAAGTTTCCCCTGATCCTTGTGTATACCATGATTACGACCGAATGGATTTTGATTTCGAAGATTTTCCATCATTCTGCTCCTTGGACTGTTTTATCACTATTATTCTATACCAGAATTATAGAGGATTTTCTTTTACTACTCTTTCTGCCGCCTCTTCATCCTTCATATGATTACCCTTTCCTTTTTCTTTGTTATTCACACTAAGAATTAAAACCAGAATCATCAGCTTTTCTGCGGAATACATCTTTTGTAACCATTTCCCAACCCATATCATCTAATGCAGCAATTGTTTCTATGTCTAAATTCCAAAGCCTATAACCTGAATTTTTACAAAGTCACCTTCTACATGAGAAAACGCAGAAACAATATTTTCTTTATTGGTATAACAACCTAATTCTATTATTCCATTCTCTGTATTTAACTGCATTGCAGGACCTATTAGTCCAATTAAAATAGCAACTACCAAAAAAGAAGCCACAATATAATCTGTAAAACTCATTTTTATTTCCTTTCTAAATTTCTTCTATTTCATATAATCGAAGCCAGGGATAACTTGTGCCTTACTCATCTATTCTAACTCTTCCAATTCTTCTATACTAAATCCTGGGCCGATTTCTCCATATTCCTCTTCCAACATAGCCATTATTTCTTCATCAATTTCATCATCATACGCTCTACCTTCTTGATCCTCCAAATAATCATCCAACCAATTTATCATACACCTTTCTACATATGGGTGGATATTCGCACACTCTCTGCCTTCATAAACAACTTCCCTAGCTTCCTCCCAAGTTAAGTCCTGAGAAATAGCTAAATATAATGCAACAAAAGCTGGAGAGCGAGAAACTCCTGCCGTACAATGAACTAAAGTTTTTCCAACATTCACAGCTTCTTCTATAGCTTCTAAAACTGCATCTATTTCTGAGTAAGTAATATTCAGACTGCCATCCTGAATGTCTGGAAAATGCCAAAAATTCTGAGCAATTCCCTTTGGAGCAAATTCTCCAATACTAACAACACATTCTATTCCATCTTTTTTCAATAGGTCTGAGTTCTCTGCCATGTCATAGGAGCTAATAGCAATATCTTTGTTAATCCAACTAACAAAAGAAAATTGCTCCCACCCTTCTGGCAATGGCTCTCCAGGAACCCAAATATTCATTATTAATCTTCCTCCCTGAATTGTTGATTAATTCTCTCTACCAGAATTCTGCACTTTTCTGGGACTTCATTCCTTATTTTCCATTCATTCTCCCATTCTAAATTCCAAATTTCTGATCTTTCTGAAAAATATAAGTTATTATTAGTCTCTGCATCAAATAGTTTCTGCATTTTTTCTAGTTTTTCCAATGGGGGTCTTCTATGATTAGCTCTACATTTCTGTCTTTCCTTTATTATTTCTAAAGGCATGGTCATTTTTATTAAAACATAATGCATAATTCTTGGGCGTAGAGGCCCATTATTTATTGCCTCTCCTCTATGGAAAAGAACTAATCTGGATTTGTAATAAAGGTTCAGGGCATCAAACCAAACATTAAAGCCATCCAATAGATAATCTTCCATTCGTCTCTCTGCTTCCAAAAAAATTAACTCCTGATCAATATCTGCAAAAGGAATTTCTCCTGCTTCATAGCCTGGATAATATTCTTCTCTTATCTTATCAGGACTAGCCAATTTGGTAGGAAAATCTTCATTATCTCTCATTACTTTAAAAAAAGTAGATTTCCCACAACCAGGAAGGCCAATGGGAATATAAAGATATTGTTTTAGGAGGTCATTAATTTCTTCATTCATTTTTATTTTACTCCTAGTTATTCATAAACATTTCATTCGGAATTTTATCTATTTTAGAACCATAAATATGGACAACATCTTCAATTTTCACCAATTCCAAATCTTCATAGCAGGGAATTAAACTGTCAAATTTATTTTTCTCCTCCCTCATTGTTTCATAATCCAAATCAATTTTCCATTCTTCAGCCAACTCTATCCAATTTTCTAATTCATCCATATCATAGTGATTTGACCAAGGAAATTTTATTCCTGCATTCTTTACAACTGTTCCAGCAGCAAGTTGAGCTAAACCATTTATATAAAAACTGTATGACTTCATATCTTTTTCTTTTTCTGCTTTTTTTATTGCTATAATGCTTTTATCGATGTTTCTTTGAACATCTTTGCTTCTATGCTCACTTAAAATTATCTCATTGATATCTTCAAGACCTTTATTTTCTAAATGTCTTATTATTGCCATTCTTACTTTATATTCTATATTTTCTATCATATTATAAATATCTTTGAGTAATTCTTCACACATGATAATCCCCTTTATATTTCCTCTTTATCTTGACCAGAAATATTATTTTTCTAAATCTAATTGAAATCTATTCATTATGCTTCCATAAGGAATATGAAACTCATACCCTTCCAAAACCTCTCCTCTGCCCAATCCCCAAATCCAATCTCCTTTTTCTCTTGCCTTCACCAAAACATAGGGCTTATCAATATCTTCTTCATATATTTTGGAAAGATTAGGGTCAGCCGGGAATGTATATAGTGCATAAACATTTACACTCCCTGCCTCATTAAGATAGCAGGTATAAATTTGCCCCCCTTCGAGATTACCACTAGCTAAGAAGAATTTCCCATTCAAAGTGGAAGTATCATTCATGGCTTGAATGTAATATTTTCCAGGTGGAACAACACCTTTATAAATGATGCTTGTCTGGGAGCAAAAAACCACAAGAAATAGGCCTATTAACAAAAATACTACCCCAGGGATAATTGCTTCCTCTTGATAACAATTATTTAAACTCATTCCCCATACAATCAAAAATGCTATAAAAAATATAATAGCCACCGTAACCATTAAGAATCACTCCATCCTCCAAAGATTTTTCCATTCCATTCCATTTTTACGTTAATCTTTATATCCATAGGTTCTTTGTAATTTTCTGCATCTAAATCATATACAGAAATTTTATAAGGAATAAACATTTGATGCCCCACCAAAGAAGTATGAGATATTAATGTCGTCATTACTTGGGCACTAGAAATAAACTCCCAAATATTTTGAAATTCTGAAGAAATATAAAACACTTCAGGATGAGGTTCATTTTTAATTAAATAACGACATTCATCTTTTTCATAATCTTTATATTCAGTCATTACATCATTAATAGATCTTTCTTCTCCTAAAATATTTTGATCATAGACATCAGCAGGAATATCTTCATTAGGAGAAAGACCCAAAATAATTCTTATTGCTCGCTCCATTCTTTCTTCCATGCTCATTTTTTGCCCTCTCCATTGCAAATTTTTTCTACTTCATCTTGAGTGTGAGAAAGTATTTCATTCAAATTTTCCTCTACACAATGCATCTTTGAAACAATTTCATTAATCTTCTCAGTAACTAATTTTTTTGCATTATCAGCAATAAGTCTGTAAAAACTTTCCTCCATTAAATTTGCCGCCTGCTCGAAATCAACCTCTACACCCTCAATAATGAAGGATGTATTAATTTTCTCAATGTTAATTTCACCGCTATCAAGCTTTTTACTTAACTCATCTATATTGGCTATTAATTCCAACAATAGCCAAGCACACAAATCCTCTCTGTCATTTTTTATATGTTTACGCCAATCAATAATACTCATTTTTTCTCCTTTTAAAACAATACCAGAAAATTATAAAATAATTGACCCCTCAAAATTCCATGAATGATAAAGATGTCCATTAGGTTGAAAAATAAGAGATCTAATTTCTTCTGGGTTTTTGTTATCAGTCATACAACTTGCTACTACCGCAGATAATCCTTGGTAATCATATACAGAAGGTCCATAGGAAATTGTTCTTAAAATTTTGTCATCGTTTTCAACTTCTTGAATAATTTTTTGCAATTCTTGATCATTAATGGAATTTTTTTGTATCCAATTAACTACTTCAACTTGTTTGATATCATTTTTATCATAATGATTCGGAATACCCAACTCTCTTAAAGTTAATTGATGTACACCAATAGCCTTGAGTTGTTGTGCTCCATCTTTAATTTTGTCTACAGTGAGAGAATTAGTCATGTTAAGTGAAACTCGGCAGAGAAATCCTAATTCATTGGCTTTTTGAATTACTTCAAGATAATTATAGTGTGAAGGAAGATGAATAATTTCATTATTAATAATCGGAGAAAAATCTGCAATTGAAATGGATAGTGTGGTTAAATGATGAGCCTTATAGGTTTCAAGCATTGTTAAATCTTGCCATAATTTATAACCATTTGTTTGTAGCTCGATAATAGGAAATCCATCCTGATAAGCTCTGTGTATCACTAAAATAACTAAATCATTTCTTAGTGTAGGCTCTCCCTTTCCAGTGATTAATACTGTGTCTACACCATGGCAGGAAGCATAGCGAAACGCTTTGCTTTCCAATGCATCTAAATCAAATTTTTGACCATATTTTCCTGTTAGTTTAGAAATACAAAATGGGCAAGAGGCATTACAGGGACCAGGAATATTAACTGAGAGTGATGTTGCCTGCATTTTTATCCTCTTTCTTGTTTGAACAAAATAGACCCACTTTATTTTACCAGAATATTGATTTTAATTACCATTATTGTTTAATAAGAGATATGATGATAGGGCAAAATACTCAACAAACCATTAGTCGACCAAACATGTGGTTTGCTTTTCTTTTGCCCTATATGGCCCCAAATGGTCTGTTTGGGGTGAAAATTAACCTAAATATTCTTTAAGATCATTTAGCGATACATTTTTTTGTTTTTGATTAGAAAAATTATGAATAGTTAGCATACCATTTTGCATCTCTTCTTCACCCAAAAAAACAGCATAGTCATAGTTATTTTTATCTGCATATTGCATTTGCTTACGAACCGTCCCTACCTCTCCATCAAGAGATGACAGGTTAGCGTCTATATCTATATCTATCTTGTGAAGTTTTTTAACAAGATTTTTCGCAAAAACAATAAGTTTATTTGAGCTTCCCACTATTACAAGAAAACTTTTTTTATTTTCTACATTGTCATCTTCAGAAAACATTTTAATTCCCTTATTCTAAATAAAAATTAGTGGGCTGAGATATATGTCTTGTATCCTTGTGGCAGTTCATCAACCATAATGAAACAGAACAACAATCGAACAATTAGACAGTAGAACATTTTCCAACATTCAACTACCAACTGTGCAACTGAACTACCCCAGCCCACTAAAAAAAATTGGTGCCGGCGGTGGGACTCGAACCCACATGCCCAAAAGGGCAAGCGATTTTAAGTCGCTTTCGTATACCAATTCCGTCACGCCGGCACTTTTCAATGTTCTCTCTTCCACATTCTATTATACCAGAAAATTTATTCTTTTGTTTAAGGCCCTCATTTCATTTCTACATAATACTATACCAGAATCAAAATTATTCTGCAAGCATTTCCATCATTCATTTTTACCCTGTTTAATCCCTCAAAAAGATAGTGAGTGATAGGATAATATGTCTTATAAAAAACACCAAAAAAATACTATAAATAGTGGCAATTATGCCCGCTACAAAAGCTCCACCATGAATAAGCTCTGTGCTAATTAATGCTAAACAAATAACAATAACTAACTCAAAAGTAATTACCATTAAAGCAAGCATTGATCCTATCAAAATGCCCATTATAACGGGGATATATAATGGAATTGTTTTTTCCATTTTATTCTATCCTTTCTATAATTTCTAATTTAACAGATATTTGAGAGTGATTTACTATTGACTCTATTTCTCCCAAACTACAAGAAGATTCATTCTCATTCCATCCAACCAGAGTTAAAATTTTTCTTTTATTTTCTGACTCATCTTCTGTATCTTCTGTATAAGACAGGTGCTTAAATGCGGCCCCCTCTAAAATTCCATTATCCTCCAACATATTTTTTAGAATGATTTTACGAGGAAAACCATCTTGTCCCAACTCATCGTCACTATATTTTTTTGAATCTTCTGGGATATTATCTCTATTAACTTTAGAAGAATTAATAGATTCTAGTTGATTCCCATTTTTATCCTTTTTTATAGCCCCACACTCATAACATACTCCGTTAACAAAATACATATAATGATATGGCAGTAAACTATCAATACATTCTCCACAGACCTCTATTTCTGTTCCCTCTATTTCTTTGCCATCCTTATCTATCCTACAGATTTTAGCCACATTACTTTTATCATTTTTATCTGTTTTTAGTTTTTTCATTTTAATTTCTGAGCCTGATTTTAAAACTGATTTCATTTAACTGCCACCTTTCTTGCTATGTCTACTTTTTTTTACCAGAATCTATTGCTTTTTTATCATCGCCTCATTCAGTTCCACGGATATATAATTCCAATTGTATTTTCCCGTTGGGATTTTTTTAATACCAAATTTTATAGCTGATTTCGTAATTTTTGCAAAGTTATCTTCACTTAATCTAAAAGAGATTACACCACGAATTTGCTCAATCATTCCATCACAAATCATTAGAACATCCCCAGCATCTATATATTCTCCTTCTGCTAACTCCCTTTGTGTTGCGAAAGGAAGACAGTTGTAATTATGGGCACAATCAAATCCTATCCAATAATAACCAAATGGAAGTTTATTGTGGAAAAAACCAGCAAAAGTAACTTGGCTTAATTTTCCAAACCAACATCCTTGCTGCTTCATTTGCCTATAAAGAGGATACCAAGCTCGGATATTCAATAGAGGAATACCAATATATCCAAGCCAATAGCCAAATTCCCTACTCCTAAATGCATGTCGCTTAATACCCAAATAATCCGTGGCACAAAGCTCTTCCATTTCAATATCCCAAAAATTAGACATTAATATCTCCTCAAAAAAATTAATTCCTCACTCATTATAACCAGTGAGGAATTAATTTTATCTATTATAGATTAAAAACTATAAATCTCAGGATCTACAAATGTATTTCTAATAGTATTCTCTGACACGTTTTTAACTATAATGTCTTGGGCATATGCTTTGTTCTGCTCAAAATAAACTGCCCAAACATGGACTTCATCCATATCATGACACATAATCGGAACAAAATGATAATTTTTCTTATTATAGGCAATTATAAGATATCCATAGCCTTTTTCATTAGCGTCCTTTAGCCAACTGTATACCTTATGCTGTGGAGTAATTTTCCAAAGTAGATTATTAATATTTTCTGTATTGGTCATTGTTATCACTCCTGTTTGTAAGTTTTTACACCGATAAACTTTATCGTTTTTGAATAGTTATGATTTTTCATAAAACTATTCCATTTTTCTTCTGCCTCTGCCTCTGTACAATTAACAAAAATTTTAATTTTATCAATAACTTTTTCACCTTGGGTTAATTGATAGTAATAAAGATAAGCCGGCATTTAAATCATTCTTTCTTTCTCCCTTGTGACAAAAAGAACAGGATTAGTAATTGCCAATCCTTCACCAATTTATCATACCAGAATAAATTATTTTTTGTTAATATTCTCTTTCGGTGTGCCTTAATTTTTTCTTTCGCCAAGTCATAGCTAAAGGCTTATTTGTATTTGATGAGATTCTTCCTATTTTTCTTTGTTTACAGTAAGAGCTTATAGCTCTGTTATAACAATCTCTACAAACACATCTAAAATCTTTTGGATATTCTTCTCGAATTAGAAGCTCAGGAAATTTAGCATTTTTTCCGCAAAGAGTATACGGTTTTTTCCCATCAAAATACCATAAATGCCTCAAATTATCTATTTTTTTAGATGAAATTTCAATTGTTTTTATCCCTACAGGATCATATGCCCAATAAAATTTCCTGCCATTTACAGTTATACCCTGCAAGTGTTTTGTATTAGGTTTCTCTCCTATTTCTTTGCTCATAATATTTTCTCCACCCATTTATATGTACAAATTTGAATTTCTGTACACTCACTTACACAATCACAAGTAAGAATTACTCTATCACCTTCTGCTTCTTCACATTTATAAAAAGCCATATTATCACTCCCTTTTAAACTGAGCCTAAGCTGATGAGATTACCATTAGCATCAAACTCAAACTCAAAATATAAAGTATTACATTTTTCACATGAGAATTCAATAACATCAGAGCAATCATCCACTACTTCTTGCATAGTCCAATCCTGCAATCCCTCATCATTATTTTCCACCCTATATTTTACAGGAACTGAGCATACGGCTATTAATGCCCCTCCGCATAATGGGCACTTGTCTATGCATTGATTTTTCATTAGCATAAACCTTCCTTTTAAAATTTTGGCTCCCCGGGGAGGATTCGAACCCCCAAAATCTGGATCCAAAGTCCAGCGGCTTTACCGTTCGCCTACCGGGGAGCATTTAGTGATATATAGTCTAACCAGAATTTTATTTTTTATTGTCTTAGCTCTTCTCTAATTTTTATTTTTTCCTTTATTATTTTATATCCCATTTTAAAATTCTTGATAATTGATCAAAATTCATTTTTCCTTCTATTGAATTAGTTGTTTCTAACACTACATTGATGCGGTTGTATTCAATTTGATATAAAAAATAATAATCTTTTCCTAAAACTTCTTCCAAAAAATTTTCTAATGCTTCTCTAAAACCACTTTTGGGTGTACAAAAACATACTCCCTTATAGGTATCAATTTCTATAAGTCTTTGTTTTGAAGAAATACCTATGCCTAAATTATTTTTTTCAGCGGATTCTTTGATCTGAAGTATTTCTTCATCAGAAGAGAAGCTTTTATTTATACTAAGTTCTACACACAAAATTAATACTCCTTGCCACAACTATATCTCAAAATTATTTTGGAATTAATTGGAAATGGAGATTTTATCTCCATTTCCAATTTTTTCTGTTAATTAAAATCTATTACTCTACATCCTCTACATCCTCTACATCCTCTACATCCTCTACATCCTCTACATCCTCTACATATTCAGTGGCATCTTTCCCACAATCAGAACAAACATACTCTCCGGTAACATCAACATCTTCCGCAGTAGCCACAACATTTCCATCATTATCTACTACAGCTACCCTTCGCCCCTCAAGAATAGGTGCCTCAAATGTTCGACTGCCACAACCACATACTTTAAACATTTTTCTTTTTCCTTTCCCTACTATATTTGAATTACACTGAGTTATACCAGAATTAACTCAATAATTTTAGTTGGACATTATTAACGGCCTTGATTATTGTATTATGAGCATCTACTACCCTGCTCAAACAATCGGGGCAAATAGGTACACTCATATCCAATATGAGTATAATGAGAACATTCTCCTGCAAAAAATTGCAGAATTATACTCCAATGTAGGAATGGCAAATTTTGATTTAAAAATCTTTTTACTCATTACATCCACTCCTTATTATACTTGACCAGAAATTCTATATTTTTTTTTGGAATATTTAATAGAACTATACTCCCCATAGTCGTGATATTTTTTTCTTACATTTTCTACGAAATTCAGAAAAGCCTCCTCAAATGTTTTTCCTCCTGTGGACAAATCATAATCACTTGTCCACCCTGGGTATTCTCCATTCCCCATCTCTGGATACATATCATCTGTATAAGGTCCTCCCTCCAGCCATATCCTTATAGCTGTGTTTAATCTCTCATCATCCTCTATAGTTTCATTTTCAGGATTAACTTTTACCACTTCAATCTGAAGGCATGAACAACCCCCTCCCCCTATTCCATCAGGAGTAAAAAGAGGGTGGTCATCTAACCATTGCCAAGCATCATAAAATTTTTCCATAATATCTTTTTCCATTTTATCACCACCTCTTGACTAAAACTAAAGAATATTAATATATAGCGCATTAATTTGGGCCATATCTATGAATTTTAAGAAATCTTCATTATCTTGATTTAAAATATCTTTATTAATATAGGCTTTAATAAACTTACCCTTTAAACCACTTTGTATAGCCATAGAATAATTACCCTTTGGCTTAACTGCTTCCAAAAAAAACATTAATAACTGCCTTCTATTTACTAATCCAATAGTCAGGTAATTTTTCATTTCTTTCCCTAAAGAACCAGAATTGTTTTATATTTATTGCATGTTACCGTAATATTTTTATCTACTATCTTATCTATTATTTTTTGAGTAACATTTTTAATCTCTATTTCTTTCTGCCCTTCAAAAAATTGAGACACTTTAGAGGGAGAAAATGGAATCATATTGCAATTTGCCCTTCTATTGCAATAATTGTAATAATTGTTATAATCATATTCAAAAGTTATTATCCAATCCACAAAAATATTTCTATCATATTTTAATTCACGTTCTATCTCCATAATCCCATCAGTTAAAAATAACTTGGGACCAATATTTTGGATCTTAAGGATTTCTATTGACTGAGCTGATCCACATTGAGTTAAGTGCATCAACTCATCTTTGTTAAACGCCAAATAGTCATCTACATCTAATTCTTTTAAACTACCCCCTAATGAATATAACCTCACTAAATAATGGGGAAAATTAATCTCTATATTTCTTACTATTTTCTGAAATGCCCGTTG
>Ga0265293_10008707_pt1 | contig 14919 bp, 11 predicted proteins | sample Munlanlewell138R_FD_192505 | JGI IMG/M metagenome (GOLD analysis project Ga0265293, IMG submission 192505) | Leachate microbial communities from a municipal landfill in Southern Ontario, Canada - Leachate well 138R | ecosystem: Engineered > Solid waste > Landfill > Unclassified | place: Canada...
TTATATATTTTTCTAATATTTTTTGATCAGTCGAACGACATAAACTAATAAATTTAATATGGTATAAATTCTCGTATTATGATTAAATTCAATAATATAAATTAAAATAACTCTCTAATCGCTTCATTCCTTCAGTAACTACACATATATCATCGCCAAATGTTATACAAAAATGCCCTTCTCCACCTTGTCCATTGCCTATTCCTGGTGATACAATAACAGAACTTTTATCTATTATATCCTTGCACAAATCATAACTATCAATATTTTTATTATATTTTACAAACAAATACGGGCAAGCTTCAGGAACAATATACGATAGTCCTTTCCCGATTCTATCAATGATACTCATCACATAATCTCTATTCTGTTTTATTCTAACGATTTCCTCCTTAATAAAAGGTTTTATCTCAGACGCAAGTAATGATATTTCTGCAGCTTTTTGTGATATAGTAGCAGCTACACTATTAAATGAGAGTTGCAAATGAAAAAGATCATCATAAATTATTGATGGTACATAGGCGTAGCCTACTCGCCATCCACACATAGAGAATTCCTTAGAGAATGTTCTTGCTACTATTATGTTATCGCCAACATCATTTAATGATAAAAGACTAGTGTATTTTTTGCCATAAGATAGAAAATTATAAGCTTCATCAGCAACTAGGAAAATATTATGTTTTTTTGCAATATTTGCTAACTGAGTTAGTTCTTGTTCAGAATATATCTTACCAGTTGGATTATTTGGACTACATAATAAAATACACTTTGTTTTTTCTGTTATTACCTTATCAACATCATCAACATTAAGAGTCCATTCGTTCTCTTTTTCGCACATCGATACTTCTACAATACTACATCTAGTAAAACGAAGTTGATTAAAATAATCTTGAAATGTTGGTGTTATAACTATACATTCACTATCTTCATCTAAAATATATAAAAACAATTGTTGCAAGAATGTTGTAGCTCCTAATGTAATTAAAACATTTTTACTTGGTCTCCCAATATTTTCATTATGTTCTTCGGCATACTTTGAAATGGCAAATTTTAGCGCCGGCTCGCCAGTATTATATGAACAAAATTTATTATTTTGCATAAACGTTTTGTGCAATTCATTATATACAACTTGAGGCGTTGGAGTTGGACAAGACCCTGTTAAAAAAATGCAGTTCCCCTTGCGAAGAGCTAGGCCATAAAGATCATTTGTATAATTTTTACCAAGAGCTTTATGATATTTTGATGTCTGCCATGTTTTTATGGGGAAATTTTCTTCATTAGTTTGCTTTTGTAATAGTAACTTATCTTCATTCATAGCCACTACCTCCCTCATGAATGTTTATACACTCATAAAAACTATTAATTTAAAAAAGTTTGAAATATCATCAATAATTTTATATGGTTTTAAAGTTTTGCTCCCAAAATATTACTTATTATCACAAAAACTATTGAAATATCCCATATTTTTATCTCCAATATATATATCATTGTTTCCATCTATTGTGTGACATTTTAATAAATTAAAATCAGCACCTTTATATAAAATTGTTCCACCATCATCATATGAATTAGTATTATTATCAGTAAACTCAGTTATAATCTTATCAATAACATTAGGATCTTCCCATAAATAAGTTTTTAAAGATATATTTTCATTGTTTTTTTCTAATTCTATTTTATCTAAACAATATGTATAAATCTTTCTGTTTTCTTCAGTATAATATAATTTTGCTTTATTATCACACTCTTTAGCTTTTGTAATTTTAAAACTAGTAATATCATCTGAATCAATAAACCAAGCATAACTGCCAAAATAAAGTGGCATAAAAGTAACTCTATCTATACATTTATCACATATAACTATTTTATAACCCAAACCATAATATTCTATAGCTATTAACCTACTTTCACTATATACATCAGCACTAATCAATATAAATATTGGTTTCTTACCATTATTCGCTCTAATATAATCTACTATTCCTAATATTACACACAATAATATTATTGAAATAATCGCTATTAGAATAATCTTAATCGTTTTTTTCATAACTCACTTCCTTATTCGCATTTCATCCAGTTATGATAATAATCAATAATTTCTTCTCTTGTTGTATTTGGTTGCTCTATTGATGCATGATGTGTTTGATATACTTCATAAATATCACCATCTGACATATTAGATAAATTACATATTTCTGTTATTTCTAATTCTGTTTCATTTATTTTTCTATATGATGCCCCACAACCTTTTATATTGTTAATTTTTTCTACATATTCATCTTTTTCATTTATAAACATTTCTTCACTTGTATAATACGTTTTATCAATAGGACCCTGATGAGTTTTACTTATACGATATAATTTACCATCAAAAAAGGAATATTCATAAGTTCTTTTAATATTTAAATCATCTGTTTCAATGCATGTTAAACTAGTAGAACAAAGCTCTTTTTGTTTATGACCTAATTGAAAAGTATAATTACCATCATCAATATCACAAATTGATACACTATAACCTATACCATAATAAACAGCTCCTTCTTTATGAGGTAAGGCAGTATCTTCAAATCCTGCCATAGCTACATCAATATTTGTAACATTTACTGTATGATATGTAAATATTGGTTTTTTACCGTTATTCGCTCTAATATAATCTACTGTTCCTAATATATAAAATATAGTGCCTAATATCACTATTGAAGTAATAACAATTAATGTAATAAAAATAACTTTATTTTTCTTTTTCATAATCCAACCTCATTTCAACAAATTGCTATTTATCTAAATTTTATACTTTGTAATACATTTGATTCTTACTTGTTGGTTTGTCTGGAATAGTCATCCTTACTAATCCTTCATTTATAGCAGGATTTAAGTAATTTGCTCTAAACGTTTCTTTTGATTTTATATTTAATTTTTTCATAATTTGATTAGCTGTCATCGGAGTATTACTATCAATTACATCTAATAATTTAATTAAATAAATGTTATTTTGAGTTAATGATTGCGATGACGAATTAATTATTTCATCTAAAACTTCATCAAACATTTTTAACATAAATTCAATAAATTCATTAGAATTTCCATTAGTATGGCAATGTGCTATCGAATTATAATACTCTTCTTGATATTTTTTTATTTGATTTTCTATCGGTAGGTATTCAAAGACCTCTTTATAATTAGATAATATAACAGTCTGCCATAACCTTGCCATTCTTCCATTACCATCGGTAAATGGATGAATGAAAACAAATTCATAGTGAAATATTGAAGATAATATTAATGGATTAATGTTATTTTTTTCCCTTTTCATAAAATCAAATAATTCTTCCATTAATCCTGGTACTCTATCTTGTGGTGGTGCCATGAAAATACATTTTTCACCATCGAATACACCTTCAGCAGAAGATCTAAAAATACCAGATTCATCTAAAGTTAAATATGTCATTACACCATGAACTTTTAACAGATCTTTTATTGAATATGGGCTTACTTCTTTTATCATCTCATAAGCTTTATATGCATCTTTTACTTCTTGGATTTCCTTTTGTGGGCCTAAAACCATTTTACCATTTATAATATCTTTAACTTGATTTAATGATAATGAATTAGCTTCAATTGCAAGAGATGAATGAATTGAATTAATTCGATTATTTCTTCTTAATGTAGGCATCTTGTTTAAACTATTGTAATTATCTAGTTTACCTATTTTCTCCATTATAGTTGCTACTAGATCAAGCATTTTATTAGTAATAGAAAATGGTGGATTATATTTTTCCATAGTTTCACCTCTATTTTTCTTTCATTAATATTATACCATTTAAATTAAAAACAATCAATCATTTTGCTTAAATCTTGCTTATTTTCTTACTTATTAAATATCACTATATAATTTTTTTTATAAGCAAATCATTAATAATGGACAGTAATAATTCGTCATACTATCTGTAATATGTTTTTAAAAATATTGCAAGTATAGAAAGAATTGTTGCTGGGGTCCTGTTGTCAATGAGGAATTATAAAGAAATGAAGAATATTCTACAATATACATCTGACAGATTTACTGCTGATTTAAACTTTGGCAGTAGATTTGTCAAACTTAATGACAAATTGATTTTTATCATTAGTTTTGTCAAGAACACTTTCATTTTATTTTTATTAATTTAATCACTGAAAATTTTTGCAAATATTGGTACTTTTATTCAATAAAAAACATATAAAAAAATAATTATTTTCCAAAAAACGCACCTAAAAGTGTAACTAAAAAATAAAAAAGGCCACAAAGCCTTTAATATAAACAAAAAGGAAACCCTCCGAAGAGGGTTTCATCAGGGGGTTTTGGTTGAATCGCCCCTACATGAATGTAAGAGCTAGCGTAAATATTACGCTATATAAAGGATAATATTTATAGACCAAAAAGTCAATAGAATAAGAAAAAATACATAATATTTTTAATCTAAATTATCGACTTTTTTTACTTCATTCTTTAAATATTTATCTATATTACTTATATTATCAATATTTTCTTTTAAATATAATAATGAATCTTCTTTAGCTTGTATTAATATTTTAAAATCATTTTTTATATTAGCTATTTTAAATACCATATCACCACTTTGTTTTACTCCAAATAAATCTCCTTCTCCTCGAAGTTTAAAATCTTCTTCACTAATTTCAAAACCATCATTAGTTTGTTCCATTATTTCTAATCTCTTCTTATCTTTATCTCCTATTAAATAACAATAGGATTGTATATCACTTCTTCCTACTCTTCCTCTTAATTGATGAAGAGTTGAAAGACCAAATCTATCGGCATCAAATATAACCATCATAGTCGCATTAGGAATGTCTATTCCTACTTCTATAACTGTAGTACTAATTAATATATTAGTTTTATTATCTTTAAAATTAGTAATAACATTATCTTTTTCTTCTTTAGTCATCTTACCATGAAGAATATCTATTTTAAATTGATTCTTAAAAGCAGTATTAAACTTTTCTTCTAATTCATAAACATTACTTAAATCTATCTTTTCACTTTCCTCTATTAAAGGCGCAATAATATATATTTGATGATTACTTTTTAATTCTTCATACATATGAATAAGTATATCTTTTATCTCTTTTATATTTTTAACTTTAGTAATAATATCTTTTCTACCTTTAGGCATCGTTTTAATAGTAGATAAATCCATATCTCCATATATAGTAAGTGCATAAGTTCTAGGAATAGGAGTAGCACTTAAATAAAGAATATCAGGCATCATTCCTTTATTTCTAAGATTAGCTCTTTGATTTACCCCAAAACGATGTTGTTCATCAGTTATAACTAAACCCAAATTATTATATTTTACATCATCTTGTATTAAGGCATGTGTTCCTATTATTAAATCTATTTTACCCTTTTCTAATCTTTCATATATATCTTTTTTATCTTTAATTTTAGTACTACCAAGTAATAATTCTATTTTCATATTAGTATTAGATAATAACTTTTTTATTGTATTAAAATGTTGCATCGCTAGTACTTCAGTTGGAGCCATTAATGCACTTTGATATCCACTTAAATAATTCGCATATATAGAAATAACTGCTACTACTGTTTTACCACTACCTACATCCCCTTGTATTAATCTATTCATTCTTATTTTATTATTTAAATCATTTATAATTTCTTTAATTATTATATGTTGATCTAAAGTAAGTTCAAAAGGCAGTGATGCAATGTAATTATTTATATCTTTTAATCTTATATTTCTAGAAAGCCCAATATTTTCTTTTTCATTTTTTAATTTTAAGTAGTTTATTTTCATCATAAATAAAAATAATTCTTCATACTTTAATCTTATTTGAGATTTTTTAATATCATTTATATTTTTAGGATTATGTATTAATTTAATACTTTCTTTTCTACCTAAAAAACTATACTTATCTACTAAATAACTAGGTAATATCTCTTCTATATTTATATTTAATAAAGCATTATTAATAAAATTGGATAATACTCTACTAGAAATACCAGTAGCAATATGATAAATAGGCTCTATTATATCTTCATTTAATTTCCCTAACCTAATATCAGAAGCAGTAACAGTATTTCTTTTTAAATCCCATTTGCCAATTATAATTATATTTTTATCTATTTGAATATTATTTTTTAAAAAAGCTCTATTAAATATAACTATATTAATGATGTTATTATCTGTTTTTACTCTAAAAGACATCTTGTTCATTTTACCTTTAAAATAAATAATATTAGGATTACTTTCTACAATGCCATTAATAGTAATATTATCTCCATCATCAACTTCTGATAAATTCATCTTCTTTAAAAAGTTATAACGAAAAGGATAATATGTTATTAAATCATTTATATTATATATTCCTAACTTATTTAAAGTTAAAATGCTTTTCTTTCCAATACCTTTAATACTATTTAATTCTGTCATATTGTCACCCAATAAAATTATATCATAAAATATTTTTAAAAACCTTGACAAACATAATCTTTTCCATTAGTATATACATCACCAATTCGATTTAGGCGAATTGGCGCTAGTATCACACTAGCCAACCCCTTTTTATTCTTAGAGGTTGACCCAGGGGGTTCAACCTCTAGAATAACTGAGATCTTCAACAATTGTTGTGATATAAAAAAAAGACAGAAAATGTCTTTTTTTTTTATATTTTTTATATATACAATATATGATAAAATATAGTTGAAAGCAAGGTTTTAATATGAATAAAATAATTAATGTTATAGTTATATTTTTATGGTTGTTTTTTATTGAGATGATATTTAAATACGCTTTGTTTGGATTAGACATAAATTTTAATATATTATCATTAATATTGTTTTTAATCCCAATAAGTATAATAATAAATATTGTTATTAGTCTTTTTAAAGAAAAAATAAATAAAATATTATTTTTTATTATTATATTTATTTTCATGATCATATTTATTGCGCAAATAGTATATTTTGAAAACTATAATTCTATTTTTTCTTTAACTTTTGCGAAAGATGGAATGCAAGTATTTGAATTTATTAATCAAATATTAAATTCTATTATAAGAAATATAGTTGTCATAATATTAACTATGATTCCTACTATAATATTTATTGTATGGCATAAGAAATTAATTAACTTTAACCAAACTAAAATAAAAAATATCCTAATAATGTTTTTAATTATAATTTTTTCTCATAGTGGAGCTCTTTTATTTCTTCGTATAAATAAAAAACCTATGTATTCTAATTATAACCTATATTATAATGTTAATCACCCTATAATTACTGCTAAAAATATGGGTCTTACTACTGCGATAAGATTAGATATGAAAAGAATTATATTAGGTTTTGAAGAAAAAACAATAAAAACTGATAACAATAAACTGATAGAACCCATCATTGAAGAACCTATTATTGAATATAATACCTTAGATATTAACTGGGAAGAATTAATATCTAATGAAAAAAATAAAACTATTAAAGATATGCATACTTATTTTAGTAAAATTACACCAACTGAAAAAAATGATTATACTGGTATATTTGAAGGTAAAAACCTAGTACTAGTACTAGGAGAAGCTTTTCATAATATTGCGATTAATGAAGAAATAACCCCTACTTTATATAAAATGGCTAATGAAGGGTTTGTCTTTAAAAATTTTTATACACCTATTTTTCATGTTAGTACTTCTGATGGTGAATATATTATGAATACATCACTACTTCCTAAATCTGGAGTTTGGAGTATGAAAACGTCGGCTTCTAATTATTTGCCTTTTGTTATGGGCAATGCGATGAAAGAATTAGGATATAAAACTACTGCTTATCATAATCATAGTGGCACTTATTATGGTCGTAATAAAAGTCACCCTAATTTAGGATATGATTTTTATGCTTGTAAAAGGGGACTTGATATAAATTGTAATAGGTGGCCAGAAAGCGATTTAGAAATGATAAATGTTACTACTAAAGACTATGTTAATAACAATCCTTTTTTAACTTACTATATAACTGTTAGTGGGCATTTAAATTACACTACTAAAGGAAATAGTATTGCTAGACAAAACTGGAGTGTAGTAAAACATTTACCATATAGTGACTTAACAAAAGGATACTTATCTTGTCATGTTGAATTAGATAGAGCTATGCAGCAATTAATTAAAGATTTAGAAGAAGCAGGAGAACTCGAAGATACTGTTATTGTAATGAGCGGAGATCATTATCCATATGGATTAACTATTAATAACATAAATGAAATATTAGAACCAGATGTAGATGAAACATTTGATATGCACAGAATGCCTCTTATTATATGGAATTCTAAAATGGAACCAGTAATAGTCGATGAACTCGCAAGTAGTTTAGATATCCTTCCTACACTATTAAATTTATTTGGCATTGAATATGATTCAAGACTTCTTATGGGAAAAGATATTTTATCTGACAATGAACCTTTAGTTATATATGCTAATAGGAGTTGGATTACTGAAAAGGGGAAGTATAATTCTGTTTCTAATAAATTTACTGGTACTGATGTAACTGATGATTATATTAAAAATATAAATAATATTATTTATAATAAATTTCATTATTCAACTTTAATATTAGAAAAAGATTATTATCGAGTATTATTTAATAAGTAGGAGGAAATATGCTTAAAATTGGAGTATTGGTATCAGGTAGTGGTAGTAATATGCAATCTATTATTGATTCTATTAATAATAAAAATATTACTAATGCAAAAATTGTTACAGTAGTTTCTAATAAGGATAATGTTTATGCCTTAGAAAGGGCTAAAAATCATAATATCCCTAGTATCGTTATAAGGAAAAAAGATTATAATTCAATGGAAGAATTTGATAATGCTATTATAAAACACATGAAAAAGTATAAAGTAAATTTAATTGTAATGGCTGGCTTTCTTTCAATCGTTGGTCCTACTCTTATCAATACCTATCACAATAAAATTATTAATATTCATCCTTCCTTAATCCCAGCCTTTAGTGGGGAAGGATTCTATGGATTAAAAGTACACGAAGCGGCATTAAAAAGAGGAGTTAAACTAACAGGAGCTACTGTTCACTTTGTTACTAATAAAGTAGATGGCGGTCCCATTATTATTCAAAAAGCTATTGAAGTATTAGAAAATGACACTCCGCTATCTCTTCAAGAAAGAGTAAAAGAACAGGTAGAATGGACTATACTACCACAAGCTATAAATATGATTGCCAGTAATAAAATAATAATAATTGAAAATAAAGTATTTAAAAAGGAAGATAATTAGTTATCTTCCTTTTTTAAATTACTATAATAATTCCATCTATCTATTGCTTCTTGTTTATTCTTATCTAATAACTCTTTATACTTTTCTTCATTAACGCTTTTTAATATTGAATACCTAGTTTCTCCTTCTAAAAATTCTTCATATAAATCAAAATTAGGTTTACTATCTAAACTAAATACTTTTGTTAATGGATTATATCTAAATATAGGCCAATAACCACATTCTACTGCTTTCTTTTCTTCTATCATACTATTAGACATACCCTCTTTAATACCATGAGATATACAAGGAGCATAAGCAATTATAATAGAAGGTCCACTGTATTCTTCTGCTTCTTTAAAAGCATTAATCGTTTGTTGCATATTAGCTCCTAAACTTATTTGAGCTACATATACATGAGGATAACTCATCATCATTCTAGCCAAATCTTTTTTAGCTGTTTCTTTTCCATTATATGCAAACTTTGCTACTACCCCAGAAGGTGATGCTTTTGAAGTTTGTCCTCCAGTATTAGAATATACCTGGCTATCAAGTACTAATATATTAATATTTTCATTACTAGATAAAACATGATCTAAACCACCAAACCCAATATCATAAGCCCAACCATCGCCACCTATACTCCAAACTGATTTCTTTGGAATATAAGCTTTATGTTCTTCTAATTCAGTAGGTATACTTTTTAATTTGTTACTTACTTCTTTAGTAATATTATAATCATTCATATTATTTAACCAATTATTAAATGATTCTTTTGTTTCACTATCAACTTTATCTAAATTATCAAGCATTATTTTTTTTATTTTTTCTCTAATCGTTTTAATTCCCATAAGCATTCCAAAACCATATTCTGCATTATCTTCAAATAATGAATTAGCCCAAGGTACACTATATGGCATAGAAGGAGCTGATCCTCCATATATACTAGAACACCCTGTCGCATTCGCAATAATCATATCATCACCATATAATTGAGTTAATAATTTAATATAAGAAGTTTCCCCGCATCCAGCACAAGCCCCATGAAATTCAAATAATGGTCTTCTAAATTGACTCCCTTTTATTGTATATGGATTTAGTAATTTTTTATCAGTTACATTATTAAATAAATATGAACTTGCTTCTTTCTCCTTTTCTTCATCTCGAAGTGGTTTCATTATTAAAGCCTTTTCTCCATTTTTACCAGGACAAATATTAGTACATAAACCACACCCTGTACAATCTAATACTGATACTCCAATACGATATTTTAATCCTTTCGTATCTTTTCCCATAGAATCTTTTAATTTATTTTTTAATGCATCAGGAGCATCATTTAATTCTTTTTCATTAAGTAAAAATGGTCTAATAACTGCATGAGGACATACAAAAGAACACATTCCACACTCAATACAATTTTCTGGTATCCAGCTTGGCACAAAATCACTAATTCCCCTTTTTTCTAATTCAGTAGTACCTGGTGGAAATGTACCATCTGGGGCATCTTTAAAAGCAGATACTGGTATATCATCTCCTCTTAACTTATTCATAGGAGTAAATACTTTATCAATAAAATTATCTTCTTTTAATTTTTCTATATTAATATCTAAATTAATCCAACTAGGGTCTACTTTTATTTCTTTTATATACTTTTCTGCTTCATCTATAGCTTTAATATTAGCTTCTATTACTTTATCTCCTCGTTTAAAATAACTCTTTCTAACAAGCTCTTTCATTAATTCCTTTGCCTTAGAGTAATTTATAATATTTATTATCCTAAATATTAAACTTTGAATAATAGTATTTATTTTACCTCCTAAACCTAATTTTCTAGCTAATTCATCAGCATTAACCATAAAAAATCTTACTTTCTTAAAAGCCATTTGGTATTTTATTTCATTTGGTAAACAGCTATATATTTCTTCAATACTTTTATCAGTATTAATTAAAAATATCCCATTTTCTTTAATATTTTTTAATATATTATATTTCGCAAGATATGGTTGTTGATTACAAATTATTAATGTTGGATTATTAACATAATAAGGAGATCTTATCTCTTTATTACCTATTCTAAGATGAGTACGAGTTACTCCTCCACTCTTCTTTGAATCATATTGAAAATATCCTTGAACAAAATAATTAGTATTATCTCCTATTATTCTTAATAAATTACGTGAAGCACTAACAGTACCATCAGAACCATATCCATATATTAATAATTCTAATTGATTATTATTAATAGAAAAACTTTTATCTACTTCTAAACTTAAATTAGTAACATCATCATTTATCCCAATTGTAAAATTATCAAAATTATTATTTTTATCTAAAAAATCATAAACAGCCTTTATTTGATTAGGAGTAGTATCTTTACTAGAAAGTCCATATCTTCCACCAATTATATAAGGTTTATTTTCTTTATTATTAAATAAATCAATAACATCTGAATATAAAGGTTCTTTAGAACCAAAATCTTTAGAGCGATCTAATACCGCTATTTTCTTAACAGTACTAGGTAATACATCAAAGAAATATTTAGGACTAAAAGGACGATATAAATGAACTTCTATTAATCCTACTTTTTCACCATTATTATTTAAATAATCAATTGTTTCTTTTATTGTTTCACAAACAGATCCCATTGCGATTATTACTTTATTTGCCTCACTATGTCCATAATAATTAAATGGCTTATATTCTCTTCCTAATCGATTACTTATTTCTTTCATATACCCAGCAACAATATCAACTACATCATTATAATATTTATTTCTAACCTCTGTAGCTTGAAAATAAATATCATCACCTTGGCTTGTACCTCTAATAACTTTATTGCCAATCAATGATCTTTTTCTAAATTCTTTTATTTTATCTATATCAATTAAATCTTTAAATACATCCTCGTTAAGAACTTCTATTTTTTGAACCTCATGACTAGTTCTAAAACCATCAAAAAAATGAAGGAAAGGTACTCTTGATTTAATACTAGAAAGATGTGCAATTCCTGATAAATCCATTACTTGTTGAACGCTACTAGAAGTAAGTATCGCAAAACCAGTATCTCTTACTGCATATACATCAGCATGATCACACATAATACTTAAAGCATGAGTTGCTAAACTCCTGGCGGCTACATGAATAACTCCAGGAAGTAACTCTCCTGCCATTTTATACATATTAGGAATCATTAAAAGTAAGCCTTGACTAGCCGTAAAAGTAGTTGCCAAAGCACCTGTTTGAAGAGACCCATGAATCATCCCAGCTGCCCCTGCTTCACTTTGCATTTCAATAACCTTTACTTCATCACCAAAAATATTTTTTCTTCCTTTTTTACTCCATTCATCAATATGTTCTGCCATTGCTGAAGCCGGTGTTATTGGATATATTCCTGCAATTTCAGTAAACATATACGCTATATGACTACAAGCCTCATTACCATCCATAACTTTATAATTTTTCATATTTTCCCTCCTCTTTTTATTCTATAACTGTCTTATAATTATATTTATCATTTTTATTTTTATATATCATAATAACTGATGCGTTAGTTGGTGTTTTTTCATCATAATACCAATTCAAATCTTTATGTAAAAAACGCATAATCAAACATCTAATTGTATCCCCATGGCTTACGATAAATATTGGATCTTTATCATCTCTAAATATTGTTTCAATAAAAGTAGATATGCGGTTATAAACATCAAAAGGCGATTCACCATTAGGAAACCTTGAAAAGAAACGCCCTCTTATCGATTCATATTTTCGAACCATGGTATTTAGTGTTATTGGATCAATTTCTTTCCATTTCTCTTTTTTTATGCTTCCAAAATTACCAAAATCTTTTTCAACTATTCTTGGATCCTCAAAAACAGATTCTATATTTAAACTTTCATTTATTAATTTAGCTGTTTGTACTGTTCTTAAATAAGGACTTACCCACATTCTAGCATTAGTACTATCAATTTCATTTTCTAAAAGATATTCTTTTAATTTTACTCCAGTATGATAAGCTTGTTCCATACCTTTATCAGTTAAGTATACATCTGGATCAGGCATTCCTTCAGTTATTTCATTATCCATTTCTACATTTTGAATAGACTCCCCATGTCTTATCAAAAATATCATCATACTATCACCTACTATAAATTAATTATAGTATAAAATAGCATTTTTAACAATGAAAAAGAACCTAGCAAGCTAGGTTCTATGACCACAAACATAATAGTTCGTGGTATTAATATCATACATAAAACAAATACAAATATACATATCCTTAATAAAATCTTAAATGATAATTTAATTCTTTGCATTTTGTTTTTTGATCGTATTCCCTTGTAAAACGATATTTATCTGATTCTAAAATACATATCTCTGCCGTTTTATCTACTATACATCCTTCTAACAATTCTCCTCCAATAACATTACCTTTTTCATCGGCAAATGCCATATTTATATTTATACCATCTAAAGAAATCGTTCCATTAGCCCCTATTATTTGATATCTTTTTTTCATATTAAAAATTGTTTTTAGATTTAATAATTTAATATTTATATGATCTATCGAACCTACACAACAAATAATAATACCCGCTGGTATTTTTATTCTATCACTATAACTAACAATTTTCTTTTTTATATCTTCTCCATTTTTTAATCTCATTACATGTTCTTTCATAACATCACCTAATTAATATTATTTCATAAAGATAAAAAAAGAACTTAATAATTAAGTTCTTATACAGAGTTTAACTGTCTTACTTTTTTTATTGTATTATACATTACAAATCCTAATACAACAAACCCAACTCCCAAAATTATATAATATATTAAATCATCAGATAATATTTTGGTAGATGTATCATACGTTACATTAATCCCATCTTCTGTTAAAGTTTTAAAATTCCAAGTTAAAGTATTTGTTTCTTCGTTAAAATTAGTTGCATTATGTTCTACTACATTTCCCTCTAGTTTTATAGAAACATCATAATCAATAAAACTTTCATAGTATTCCATTTCATCAGCTGATTCTGAATCAACTATCATACTGATTTTTACATTATCTCCATCTCTAGTAAAAATTATAGGTTTAGTTTCTGTTGTCTCAGAATCTTCTTCATTCCCATTACTTACTTTATTCATATATTCATTTAATTCGTCAATTGATGAAAAACTAAATTCTATCTTTTTACCAACATAAGTATCTTCATTTTTTTTATAATTCAAATCACTAATAACAACGTTTTCCTCAGCCCAATCCTCTTCTATTTCTTCTGGCCCCGAAACATCAAATCCACTTTCTTCATCTTGAAATAATTCTTCATTATACGCAATTGAGTATATTACTTTACCTGTATCATTATTTTTAATATCCATATCAATTGCAACATCTACACATCCTGTAAGAAATACCGCCAAGACACTAATAAACAATAACTTTACTTTTTTCACTTCTCTACTCCTTTTTTATTTTATTATAACATAATTATAAAATAACTTCAAAGATTTTACTTCAATTACCTGTAAATCATCCCTATAATCTAAAGACTTACCATTACTAGTAAAATATTCTTTTAGCCTTTCATCAGTAGTAAAAATATTAAATGCTACTCCCTCATTACAATACCTGATAGCTTGATTC
>Ga0265293_10008709_pt1 | contig 14915 bp, 21 predicted proteins | sample Munlanlewell138R_FD_192505 | JGI IMG/M metagenome (GOLD analysis project Ga0265293, IMG submission 192505) | Leachate microbial communities from a municipal landfill in Southern Ontario, Canada - Leachate well 138R | ecosystem: Engineered > Solid waste > Landfill > Unclassified | place: Canada...
CCAAGGTGCAGAGAGTAAATTCTTTAATGGACATACAAATATAACATCTAATCGATTTATTATATTTGGAGTTAAAGGTTTACTTCAAGCCAGTAAGAATGTTAAAAATGCCCTATTATTTAATGTATTATCCTTTATGTCAGATAAACTTCTTACTGAAGGAAACACTGCAGCAGGGATAGATGAACTATATTTATTCTTAACTAATCCAACAGCAATTGAATATATTCGTAATTTTATGAAGCGAGTGCGAAAGAAAGAATCAGCAGTTATACTTAGTAGTCAGAACCTCGAAGACTTCAACATTGAGGGAATTAAGGAACTTACTAAGCCACTGTTTTCTATTCCAGCACACGCTTTTTTATTTAATGCAGGAAACATTGATAAGCAGTTCTATATGGATACATTACAGTTAGAAGAATCAGAATACAATCTAATTAAGTTTCCACAGAGGGGAGTCTGCTTATACAAATGTGGTAATGAAAGATACAATTTAGCAGTTCATGCTCCATCATATAAAGAAAAACTATTCGGAAAAGCAGGTGGTAGATAGTGAAGATAGAAAAAATAGAATATTTAAGAAGTCAAAAGCAAGGCATTATAGACGATTTGAGGGTGTGCATTAGTTATACTCCAAATAGGGATAATGACTTGCTTTGTTTTATGGAGCAGTATTCAAAAGCAGATATAAAGAAAAGATCAAGTTTATTAAAAGAGATAAAGAAATGTATTAATGGTGAGGAATATGAGAATCCATTCCTTAATTACTATTACTACAATGAAAAAGACATAGAAGAATTAGATCTTATTCTAGATAATTTTATTGATAATATTAAGGATCTAAATAATAGCAATAACCCTCTAGATAGAGAATTTGAAGTAATAATTATTGAAACTATATGTAAAATTAATGAACTTCATGATAAATGCTTAGGGGAATTAATTGATTCTTGGAGGGATGAAAGGCTTACAGACCTAATAGATATAGCTTGTAAATATAGAGGATATAAAAATGCCATAGATATAATCCAAACAAAAAAGCTATGGTAGGGTGGTGATCATATGGATTTAAGGGAGCAGAAATTTGGAGTAGAAGTAGAAATGACAGGTATTACAAGAAAAAGAGCAGCAGAGGTTATAGGGGAATATCTAAATGGAAGAGTAGAATATGAAGGGAGTGGCCAAGGAATATATTCAGTAAAAGATAATAGAAATAGGAGGTGGCAGTTGGTACGTGACTCCAGTATTAATTGCCAAAAGAAAGTAGCTGGTAGAAAACAAGCGGCCAGCAGGGAATATAGTGTTGAGTTAGTAAGTCCTATATGTTTCTATGAAGATATAGAAGATATCCAAGAAATGATAAGAAAGTTAAGAGGTGCAGGAGCATTTTGCAATAAGTCATGTGGGATCCATGTTCATATAAATGCAGCACCATATGAGGCCTATCAATTAAGAAATCTTGTCAATATTGTAGTTGCAAAGGAAGATATGATATACAAAGCTTTGAAGGTAGATTCTGAAAGAGAAAGAAGATATTGCAAGAAAATAGATAAGGATTTTCTAGAGGAATTAAACAAAAATAAACCTAAAACTATAAGTGGTATCCAAAACATTTGGTATAAAGGAAGGGATGGAAGTCATCAGCATTATCATGATAGCAGATATAGATGCTTAAATTTACATTCTGTATTCCAAAAGGGGACAATAGAATTTAGAGCCTTTAATGGATCCCTTCATGCAGGGAAACTGAAAGCATATCTTCAATTTTGCATGGCTGTAACGGCACAAGCTTACAATCAAAAGTTTGCAAGTCCTAAGAAAACTATATCAGAAAATGAAAAGTATACATTTAGAGTATGGCTTTTAAGATTGGGTTTAATAGGAGATGAGTTTAAAACAGCTAGAAAACATCTTTTAGATAATCTAGAAGGAAATATAGCTTGGAAGTCACCAGAACAAGCAGAGGCACAAAAGGAAAGACTAAGAAAAAAGAGGGAAGAAGAACTTATAAGAGAAGAAATAGAAATAGAAGATGAAGAAATAGATATGAATGGGCAGGAGGAATCTCCTGCTTTTACTATGTCTATGAACTAGTGAGGAGGCTAAAATGGAGGAGACGAATACTAAGAAAGATCCAATTAATAAATTATATATAGCATATGGAAGTAATCTAAATTTATCACAAATGAAGAAACGATGCCCTACTGCAAGGGTTATTGGAAGATCAGAAATAAAGGATTATGAATTAGTATTTAAAGGTTCAAGATCAAGTGGAGTTGCAACTATTGAACCATGTGAAGGAAGTGTAGTCCCAGTATTAGTATGGGATATAAAAGATGAAGATGAAAAAGCATTAGATAGATATGAAGGATATCCAAATCTTTATGGTAAAGAAGAAATGAAAATTACTCTAGATGATAATCCTATTCCAGCCATGGTATATATAATGACACCGGGACATGAATATGGAAGTCCTTCTGCATTTTATTTAAAAACCATTGAAGATGGATATAGTGATTCAGGATTTGATACAGATATTTTATATAATGCAGTAGAGAAAAGCATTGATAAAATAGAAATCTATGAGGAAGTAATGGAGGAAATTAAAGAAGGGAAATCTCAAAAAAAAGCTGACCAAATAGATATATATGGAATGAAATGGTGGTGATTGAATGGCTGATCCTGGAACATTAGGACTTATTGCTAAGGCAGCAATAACAGCTTTATCAGATGAAAGATTAATAAAAGGAATAGGATGGACCATTGTAGCCATACTATCTCCGTTTATTTTAATCATTGTTGTTATAGTAAGTTTACTCTCAGGAACTACAAATCACAATAATAATGCTTTAGAATTATCTTTTAATGGAGGAAGTATCTCTAGTAAAATGCCTGAAGAGTACCGAGAACATATAGGGGATATGCGTAGTAGTTTCGCAGTTTTAGATGGTAAAATTGCAGATAAAAATAGTCAAATGGAAGATGAAGATAGTCTAGACTCAATTAGGGTTAAGGCTATTTTTTATTCTCTGTATTTCGGCGAAAGCCATCCTCCAAAGATAAATCAGGGAAAATATGTGGATTGTTTTGTAAATTATGAAGAAAGAAAAAGAACGGTAGTTGATGAAGAAGGAAATGAATATGAGGAAATATATGAAGTAGCTCTACCTATAACTAATCTATCAGAAGTGTATAAGAATATAGAAAATACAATGGGAATAGAAGTAGCTTATGAGAGTATGGTAAATGCAAACGAAATCTATTATAGGATTCAATATGGAACCCCTGCACCAAATGAAGGAGATGATTTTATAGAGTGGGAAGACTGGTCCCAAGCTTTAACTCCTGAAGAATTAGAAGACTTATATAATGATTTACCTAACAGTGATAAAGGATCTAAGATTGTGCAACTAGCCATGTCAAGACTAGGAGATCCTTATTCACAGGAAAAAAGGGGACAAGGTAGATTCACTGATTGTTCTTATTTAACCCTATGGAGCTATCGACAAATAGGTATTAATATACCAGCAACTGCAGCAGAGCAAGCTAGATTTTGTGTAAATAAGAAGATTACTATTGCAAAAAAAGATCTAGTTCCTGGGGATTTAGTATTTTGGAGTCATAAACCAAATGGTCGATTTATGAATATAACCCATGTAGGAATCTATGCAGGGGGAGGTAAGGTCATTGATGCTTCATATTCAAAAGGAAAGGTAGTATATAGAAATTTATTTGATTCCAATAAGCAAGTTTTATATGGAAGACCACATATTTTAAAATAAAAGGAGGGCTTAAATGTTAAGAACAAAGGGATTCTTTGAAAGAAAGATAAACGAATTTAAGTTAAATGATTGCATAATTGAAGGAATTGAGTTAATGGATGAAGAGGAATTTAAAAAGTTCAGTAAAACATTAATAAAGGATAAAGATTTTATAAGGGATAGAAAAGAGGAAATGTATATAGATACAAAAGGACAGGTTCATGGCTTACTAGCACTTAATATGGATAGTGGCGATGGGATATTAATAGACAGTCAAGGATTTGATTATGCAAGATATACAGCATTTTTACCAAATATAAAATCCTATATTGATAATCATATATCCATGGTTGTAGATAAAATGATAGAGGAAGCCACAGAAAACTCATCAAATGGAAGCTGGGTAATATACTTTGATGAGATAGAAGAAAACCATGGTTTAATTATAAAAGAGAATAATGGAATAGGAACTTTGCTATTAGCTGAACTGGAAGAAAGAGAAGAGTTGGCAGAATTAGAAATTGGAGATGACTGCTTTGATATGATGTTTTATTGTGAACATCTAAGTTTTAGTGAAGATGAAATAGAACAAAATATGAAGATGTAGGAGGAAAGTGAATGGGAAAAATAGAAGAAAGAATTAGAATTTTAAAGATTGAGCCACAAAAACTACCCTATGAAAAGGAAGTCAATAATGATTTGAAGGGAATTCAAGGTGAAGTAGAAGGATTATTTGAATGTATTTATTTAGATGAAAATTGTATTTTAGTCTGCAATGAAGAAGGAAAACTAAATGGGATGGAGCTTAATCGAAGGGTTGGTAATGATATTATTGCTGGCCCTTTTTTTATTGTAGGAGATAGTAGGGATGGGGAATTTATATCTTTAACAGATGATCAAATAGAAAAATATAAAAAGGAATTTAGTGAGGTCCAAGAATTTACTGGAGAAGAACCAGAGGCACAACCTTGGATGGAATTCAGGGAATTTGAATTTTAAGGAGGGAAATAGATGAGTGATTCAAATGAAAAAACAATACTGAAAGTAAGTTTTTCAAATGAAAAATTGGAAGCTTTAAGATTTTATATGAGCGAAAAGGAACTAACAGTAGAAGGAGAATTGCAGAAATATGTAGACAGTATCTACCAAAAATATGTGCCAGCACCAACAAGAAGATACCTAGACAGAAATGATAATGGAGAAGAACTTCAGACTGAAATAACTATAGTAAATAATGAAAATATATCCGAAAAGACAAAAAATGATACAAGTAAAGGTAGAAGAGGAAAGACAACAAAATCTCAAGAAATAGAGGAACAAGTAGTCAATGAACCAGTAGAGGATGGGGAAGTAGTAGAACAAGCTCAAGAAGAAAATCAGGGAATGGTACTGACCATGTAGTTAGTGGCAATGTGTAAAAATGGATAAGGAGAGGATCTCAATATGAAAAAGGAATCTATGAAAATAAGTATTAATGCAGAAAAACTTAGGGCAGTCAAAACTTATATGGAGAAAAAGGAAGTAGATTTAGAAGATGAATTAGTGGATCAACTAGAAAAACTTTATGATAAATATGTCCCAGCCAATGTGAGGGAATATATTGACGATAAGCAAGAAGAAGAAAAAAAGAAGAGAAAACCTAACAAATCTACTAAAAAGCAGGTGGAATCCAATAACCCATCTATAATACAAGAATAAGACAAGCTTTGAGAGCCACGTTGCCCCTGTGTGCGATTTAAATGAGGGATGTGGTATCTTTATACCTAATATGAGGTAATTCGAACCTTGGGGCAGATGTGCCCACAAATCTGTAGGAATATTAATATGGTTTAAAGCTTATTATTGGGCCATTCAATATGGGAAATAGGGATGAACCACCCTATTGATTTTAGTGCAGGATAAAGGAAGGTGGTCAAAAACATCCACCTTCCAGCCACATCCCCCGGCAGTGCCGTGGGTTAAGGATTTAAGATAGGTGGTCGGAAAATAGGGTTTGTGCTGTCGTAGGTGGTCGTTATTAACTAAAAGCCCACAAAATAAGGATTGGATGGGTGTACCCTATAGGTGGTCAAGGAGGAATAATCGGTATTTGAGGTGAGATAAATTGACTGAGAAAAGGAATTCGGTAAAGAAAAGGACTGCAGTTTGGTTATATCCTGAAACTATGGATGAAATGGATAGTTTACTAGAAAGGGATAATTGCAAAAGTAGAAGTGAGTTTATAGATAAGTCTTTAAATTTTTATATGGGATATTTGCTAAGTGAAAATACTACAGGATATCTATCAAAGATATTAATTTCAGCTATACAAGGAATGCTTAAAGAAACAGAAAATAGGAATGCCAATAACTTATTTCGCTTATCAGTTGAAATGAGTATGATGATGAATATACTTGCAGCTGGACTAGAAATTAATGATGAAGAACTTCGAAGTCTTAGGGGTAGATGTATTAAAGAAGTTAGAAAAACAAGGGGTAAAATATCCATGGAGGAGGCTGTAAAGTTTCAGCAGGGAGTTGGAGAGTGATAATCTATGGCAAGACTTATCTTAAAATGTCCTTACTTTAAAGGTGGGAGTAAAAGAGTATTAGCCCACCTTGGAAATCTAGTAAATTATATTGCAACCCGTGATGGAGTAGAAAAAATAAAGGCTAAAGATATAAATAATTTATCTTCAGAAAAACAAAATGAATTAATAAATCAAATAATAAAAGAATTTCCGAATACAAAAAATCTCTTTGAATACGAAGATTATATAAAAAATCCTAGCATAGAAAATGCATCTGAATTTATATCCATAGCACTTGAAGAAAACTATGACAAGGTAGGTAAGCTAAAGAATTATGTAGATTATATTGCAAATAGACCAAGGGTAGAAAGAATAGGAAAGCATGGTTTGTTTACTGGTGGGGATGATAGTCTAGTCCTTAGTAGGATTGCAGATGAAGTTGCTAACCATGAAGGAAATGTATGGACTCCAATTATTTCTTTAAGAAGAGAAGATGCTGAAAGACTTGGATATGATAATGCTGAAAGTTGGCATAATATGCTTTCTTATTATGCCATAGATATAGCAGAATCTTTAAAAATAAAGCCTGAGAACTTTAGATGGTATGCAGCCTTTCATAATGAGGGACATCATCCTCATATTCATATGGTTTGTTATTCAACAGATCCAAGAGAAGGATATCTAACTAAAAAAGGTATAGAGAAAATGAAATCAGGTTTTGTAAAAAACATATTTGGCCAAGAGCTAAAGGAAATCTATATAGAACAAAGTAAAAGAAGAGATGAACTAAAAGAAGAATCAAGGGAAGTATTATTACAATTAATATCTGAAATGAAAAATGGTACCTTTCAAAACAGTAAAGTAGAGGAACTATTTCTAGAGTTCGCTGAAAGGCTAAAATTCAGCAAAGGAAAGAAACAGTATGGCTATCAACAACCTAAACTTAAGGCAATGGTAGATGGGATTGTAGATGAAATGGCTAAGGATGAAAGAATAAGCAAGGCATATAGTTTATGGTATGAAATGCGTAATGAAGTACTCCATAGTTATATGGATAATCTGCCAGAGCCTCTACCGTTATCACAACAGAAAGAATTTAAATCAATTAAAAATATGATTATTAAAGAAGCAGATAATTTTAATAGGGAAATCTTTTCTCTTGAAGAACTATCTGATGGGGACATAGAATTAAGGTCACCTATATCATCAACAAAACAAGAGAATGAGAAACATAAGATTTATATGGGAGAGATAAATAGATTTAATAATAAATCAGTTTCCCTAATAGTATCCAAAATGTTTCACCATATGAGTAAAACATTTGAAGATAACATTCCTCTTCAAATATCAAATGTTGGTGGAAAAATAGATAGTAAATTATTACGAAAGTTAAGACAAAAGAAGATGGCACAAGGGCATAAAAAAGATGACCAAGAGCAGCAGAATATTGAATTATAAGACTAAAATTACATTTGCAAAGTTAGTTATTGATATTTTAATATTGTGAATTATCTGCTATACTTAAATTAAACTATAACTAAATATATGTCTATAAATGTATCTTAATAAATCTAAAGTTTTAATAAAAGGAGGAAATTACAAAATGAACTGGAATAAGGTGGATTTACAGGTTAAACAGATATATGGGAAGTTAGACCTTGAGTTTACTCCTATTTTTAATGAAATCGTTAAAGAATTTAAAAATAGCGATTATAAAAGAATTTTAGATTTAGGATGCGGATATGGTAAACATAGTATTTATCTTTCACAAAATGATTTTAATGTAACTTCAATTGATATTAATATACAAGCAATTGAATGGTTAGAGAAGTACATCGATGCAAACCAGACGAGTAATATTAATGTAATAAAAACAAATATAAATAACTTACCTTTTGAAAATGATTATTTTGATGGAATTATCTGTTCATCTGTGATTCATCATCAAGGATTAAAAGAAATTAAAAATAGTATTGCAGAAATGCATAGAGTATTAAAACCAAATGGATATATTTCGATTAATTTTATGTCAATAGACGATGATTCTTTTGGGCTAGGAAAAGAAATAGAGAAAAATACATTCGTAGGTTCAAGAGAAGGAGAAGAGAATATTCCGCACTATTATACTGATATTGACGAATTAAAAGGGTTATTTAAAAGGTTTATGAAAATTGAAGTTTTTAAAAATGAATATCGTTTTAGTATCAATTCAAAAAACACGATTACAAGTAGAATGCTTGATGTTGTTGGACATAAATAAATTTATACTTTAAAATTCATAATTTATAGAATGAGTCGTAAAGGGATTATTAAGCGAAGTTAAAGATTTGCTATATTTAAATATAAAGGGTTGATAGATTATGGTATTACATCAAAAAAATGAAAACAAATTATCAGACTCCTACTTTGAAAATGGTACATTATATCATATCGTGCCAGGCAATAAGGGAAGAGTATTAGATGGACGAAGAACACCGGGATTTATAGAAAAATATGATGATGAAAGTGCAATGTTTATATGGAGGATTACGGATTTCGAAGATAAAGGAAAGTATTGGGAAGTAGCAGTAGAAGAAATATCGGCCTATCAATTTGAAAAAAATTCTAAAAAGCTTACACATGCTAAAATGGAAAAGATAGAATCTAAATGCAAGATGCTTTCTGAGGAACTAGTAATTTATGGCTCACAATCAGAATATAAAAGGACATTAAAACTTATAGAAGAGGAAAAATACAAGACGAAGAATTGGTTTATAAGTCAATCACAATTTGTTAGTTTAGGGGAATCCCAATTAGACATTAAATCAAGTGTTGGTTTACAATTTCTTTACAATGACTTGATATCCTATATGGATACTTGTGGAGTATTAGATTTAGAAACTAAAACTGCTAACCAATATTTATTAAATCCATATTCAGGAGAATGGATTAAAGGACTAAGAATAGTAATGGCGGAAATGGGTCTAATAGATTTTAACGAGAAAATACCACGGACAAAAGATATATTTGAGGGAATTGGATCAAAGGAAAAGAGAAGAAAATATATAATTTGTCGTATGGCTTTTGTACAAACTTTCTTTGAATTGTCTGGTTATAAAGAGGTGCAATTATTTAGAGGTATGACTACAGAAGGAACATTATTTGAAAAATCTAGAACTCTACTCTCGGCATCATTTAACCCTGAAGTTGGTAAGGCATTTTCAAACATTGATAGAAATGAACAGATTACTTTTTCATATCTTATAAAATTTACCTATTCAATCAAGAATTTATTTATGACATTTTTTGAGACAGAAGCCTTTAACGAACGCTATCAAGAGCAAGAGGCAGTTATTTTATATAGAGACAAGTTTACATTTTAATATAATTATATTTTTAGTAGATAAGTATTCAATAAAAGGACCAAGATTAACAAACTTTATTCTATTTTCAGGAGGAATTATATGATAAAGATAATGATAGATAAAACAATGAAAGGGACAATTCTTGATATTGGTGGTGGCGGTGAAGGAGTTATGGGTAGGATTTATCAGTCGCAAGTAACAGCTATAGATAATAGACAGGAAGAATTAGATGGAGCACCAGAGGGGTTTACCAAGCTGTTAATGGATGCCTGTAACCTTGAATTTGAAGACAATCTCTTTGATAATATAACTTTATTTTATACACTTATGTATATAGAAAAAGAAAAACACCATAAGGTAATCAAAGAGGCATATAGGGTATTAAAAAATGAGGGGAGCTTGTATATTTGGGATACAAATATAATAGAGGCAAATCCCTTCTTAGTAAAGTTACATATAGAGGCAAATAATTCGATAATTAATACAACTTATGGAATTTATAAAAAAGATCCATATCAAGATGATAAATACTTCACCTCTATTTGTGAAAGTGCAGGTTTTAGGCCTATTAATAAAACTATTGATGAAGAACAATTTTATCTTCACTTTAAAAAATAATTATATACCATGAATCGGAAAATAAATCCAATATCACAGACAAAGGATAAGGAGGCTAAAATTATGATAGATTTCATAAAAGTCATAGCTATAGTAATGGGTGTGGCATTTCCTGCATTTTTGATTAAGGCAATTAAAGCACAAAATGAGGACAAAATATCGAAATATACCATTTTGGCTTGTATCAGTTTTGGGATTGTCATATTTGCTCTAATGGGACTTCTTTGATATAGAATTAATTGGGTATTTACCAATGAGTCGCAAAGGTAGAATTATGTGAAAGACAGGTAGTTTTGATATACTATACATATGAGTTAGTATTTAAATGAAGAAAATACGAGGTGACAACAAATGAAAATTCGTATTGCAACGGATGAAAATTGTAGAGATTTATCTATATTAAAAAGAAGAGTGTGGGAAACCACCTATAGAGGGATTTACCCAAATGAAAAAATAGATAAATATGATATTGATTTAAATGAAAATAAATTTAAGGATATTATTAAACAACAATCACAAAAGTTATTTATTGTTTTATATGATTCAGAAATTATTGGATATATGAGCTGTGGTAAAATTATGAGAGCTTTTAATAAATATACTCATGATATAGGTTTATTATATTTATTAAAGGAGTATCAAGGTAAAGGAATAGGCTCAATCTTGTTTCAATTTGCAAAAAATCAACTAAAAAATCAAGGAGTAACAGAGTTTATTGTTTCATGCAATAAGTATAATTTATCGGCACATCAGTTTTATGTAAAAATGGATGGGAAAATAATTAAAGTTGATGAAGATAATGAGGACAAGTCAATTCCACAAGTAAAATTCCTATTTATAGAGTAGACTTGATGAACATTATTTATAAACTATGTCGTAACGGTAGATTATTGCGAAATGGATACATATTTCTTATGATGAGGTGGTTGCATGAACGAAGGTGGCATTAGCGATATTACAGACATTGAGATTGAAAAACCTAATGAAAATGCTTTTATGAAAAGCAATCACAATCATTTTCTCACAGGAGGTAATTGTAATGAAAGAAATAGTATTATGTGACAACGGAGAATATTTAAGAGTTGCTGATTTATGTGAAAAATTTAATCTTAATGTAGATATTGATGCATTCCATGATCCTGAATACCTTAATGCTTATCCAAATGAAATAGAAAAACAATTAGAAAGGTACAAAAATATAAAAGTCTGCTCAATCCATGGTTCTTTTACCGATCTGTGCTTTGGAAGCAAAGACAGTCTTATAAGAGAGGCGACAAAAAACAGATTTGAGTATTCATATGAAATATCTCGTAAATTAGGTTGTAAAAACATAGTTCTTAACCATGGTTATGTACCTGGAACAAGTTACCCTCCTAATTGGGTTAAAAGAAGTAAAATATTCTGGGAAGATTTTTTAAGAGATAAAGATGCTGAAACGGTATTTTATATAGAAAATCTGCTTGAACATTCTCCTGATTTGATTTCGGAATTAGTATCAACAGTAAATGATAGCCGTTTGAGTATATGTCTTGATATAGGACATGCTCATTGCAATTCAAAAACATCCGTTTTAGATTGGGTTAAAAAACTTAATAAACAAATAGGATTTGTCCATTTACACAACAATTATGGACGACAAGATGAGCATTTAGGGTTTGAAAAAGGTACAATTGATTTTTTAGAAATTTGCAATGCTTTAGAGAAATATTCTCCAAACTCAATTTGGGGAATAGAAACAAATACAAATGATATGGAAAGTTCAATAATTTGGCTTATAGAAAATAATTTCTTAGTAGCATAAGTTTAAATAGGATTTACTTTGAACTTAATACACAATTTTTATCTATTACTTAGTATAAGTAATTAAATGTGAAGTGAAAGTCTTTCGGAAAGGGGATATGATCTGTGTATGAGGAAAAAAATAATCTAATTGGTAAATGTGGGTTCTATTGTGGTAGTTGCCCCACCTATATAGGGGGTAAATGTACAGGTTGTAGAACAGCACATACTAAAGGGGATTGCTTTACATTTGATTGCGTGGATAATAAGGGAATTGATTATTGTGGTTTATGTGAAAGGTTTCCTTGCAATGAAATAATGACAGAAGAGAAGGCTACAGTATTGGATTCAAGATGGTTAAAGTGGAAAAGAGAACAAAGAGATAAGTAATCTATTATGAAATAGATATTATACTTAATTTGTTTTATGATTGATGCATATTCTTTAATTTCAATATATATCTGTAGAAAAACATTTAGCAATAAGAATTTATATTAGATGAGGTGGGGTATGAAATTAAAAGTTAACTTCTATGATGAAATAAATGATAAAGATTTAAAGTATGCTGTAATTATGGCTAGGTATAATCACAAATGGATATTTTGTAAGCATAGAGAAAGAGAAACATATGAGATTCCTGGTGGTCATAGGGAAATGAATGAAAATATTTTAGATGCCGCAAGGCGTGAACTGCAAGAAGAGACAGGGGCGATTGACTTTAATATTGAACCTATTACGGTATATTCGGTGACAAGAGAAGATATAGACAGCAACGAAAATGAGACTTTTGGAATGTTATTTTATGCAGAAGTCCATTCACTTAATGATACACTAGTAAGTGAAATTGAAGAAGTAAATTTTTTCGATAGAATACCAGTAAATTTAACATATCCAGAAATCCAACCATATTTATATAATAAAGTAATAGAGGCAAAGAAACAGAAATATGCATAAGTTATTTTTGTGAAGTTATAATTTTCAGATTTAAACAATAGAAAGGGAAATTATTATGCTTAAAAAGTTGAATACTATTTTAAATTTTATAATGGTTACATTTATGGGATTATTTATTTCATCATCTATATATAGGTATTATGATTATATAAGCCATCCTGATTTATATGAGGTGCAATCCGCACCTTGGTACACAAGTATTCAAATACAAGGATTAGCTACCCTGATTATAATGATCATTGCTATAATACTTAAAGTTATAGTAAAAAGAAAGATAAGGAATACCTGACTAGATTTGCATAAGGCTATAATTGAAGAATTAGAGTAAGGAAATAATTAAGATTATATAAAATTTAGTAATCAGGAGGGTTACATGGTTTTGAAAAATATAGAAATAAAAGAGTGTCCCTATTGTGGAGGCACAGAGTTTGGTGAAGGTCGTCAAAGGGGTCATGCTAAACTAGTTACAAGTACCTTTGCTTTAACAGGAGAAGATATACACCATACAGTCTGTATGACTTGTGGAGCATAGTCCGTAGCTATATCAAGAATCCTGAAAACTTTAGAAAATAAATTTTCTTTATATGAATTGACAGCCTGTTAAAATAAGGCTGTTTTTTTGTGTTCAAAAGTATAAGGAATTAGGTATTAAAGCCAAGAAAGGGAGGTAATCTATGTCTACTTATATTCACTTTACAGAAGAAGAGAAGTATAGAGCAAATGAAATTGATCTTATAGACTTTTTACAAAGTAGGGGAGAAAAACTACTTAGGTCTGGAAGAGAAAAAAGATTAGACAGTGACAGAAGTATCACCATAAGAGAGAATAGGTGGTTTGACCATGGAACTGGGGAGGGAGGACTTGCTATTGATTTTGTCCAATACTATTATGGTTTAAGTTTCCCTGAGGCAGTACAAACTCTGCTTGGAAATGGTTATGGCGAAGTCTATAAAACTGTTAAAGACAAAGAAGTAGATGAAGTAAAACCTTTTGTTTTACCACCAAGGAACTCTGATATGAAAAGGGTCTTTGCATATTTAATAAAAGCAAGATTAATAGATAGAAATATAATTAGTTTTTTTGCAAAGGAAAAACTACTTTATGAAAGTCGTGAGTTGTCCAGAGATAAAAGAAAGGAGTATCACAATGCAGTATTTGTAGGAAGGGATGAAGATGGAAACCCTTGTCATGGTCATAAACAGGGTCTATATACAAGAGGAAAGGCTTTTAAAGGCAATGTTGTAAGTAGTAATCCCTGCTATAGTTTTAACTATATTGGAGAAGGTAATAAACTATATGTTTTTGAAGCACCTATTGATTTGTTATCTTTTATTACTATGAATCAAGAGGGATGGAAAAAGCAAAGTTATCTATCTCTTTGTGGCCTATCAGAACAAGCTATGCTAAAAATGCTAGAGAAATATAAAAATATAAATCATGTGGTATTATGTCTAGATAATGATATAGCAGGTATTGAAGCAAGTGAAAAATTTCATGATTTACTAATAGGGAAAGAGACAACATGTGAAATAAAAGCACCAAAGTACAAAGATTGGAATGAAGATTTAAAGGCAAAGAATAACTTATATGCCAAACCAGCAGAAGAACATCCTCAATATCTACTAAAGGTTGGGATATATCTAGAAATATCTAGAAGGGCATTGGAAGTAAAGAATAAAAACGACTTAGATAAAAAAATAAATAGTATAATTGGAAAACTTGGAACAAGTGATAAAGAGCAGATGGTTGAAGATTTAGAAGAACTGTCTGCTCTTTCCTTGTCTTTAGCTGTCAAGGAATATAGGCAGATAGGAGATAAAGAGGATACCAATAATATTATAAAAAAACTATATCATGAGTTTAGAGCCTACGAAAACCGTAATGGTATAAATAATAGGATAGCTACTATCAAAGATAAATATATAAAGATTAAAGCTTATCAAGGTGTTT
>Ga0265293_10008710_pt1 | contig 14914 bp, 12 predicted proteins | sample Munlanlewell138R_FD_192505 | JGI IMG/M metagenome (GOLD analysis project Ga0265293, IMG submission 192505) | Leachate microbial communities from a municipal landfill in Southern Ontario, Canada - Leachate well 138R | ecosystem: Engineered > Solid waste > Landfill > Unclassified | place: Canada...
TGCAAATTCAGGATTACTTCCGCCTGCAGTTATTGCTATTCCGATTTTAGTCCTAAAAAACAACCATACTATAAAACAAAATGCAAAAAACACTAATAATAAACCCGTTGGTACCATTACACCAAAAATTTTAAAAGATAAAAAATTATTAAAAATTTGTGCTGCTTCCACACCATCAAGTTTTATTGTCTCACGCAGCCCTTCGCCCATCATCCAACCCATCTGCTTGCTTTTAAAAGGTGCCATAAGCCATACGAGTGCCATTAATGCAACAGTAGAAAAACCTGTATAAGTTGCAATTGTCATTTCGGCTCCTTTCACAGCATTTAAAAGCTTGCCGTAAAGATAACCTAGAATCGTTGCAAATATTATCGCCATTAATGATACCAGAAGTACCAATTTGATACCTATAAAGCCCATTTCAATTCCTATGGTCCAAGCTAATAGACCACAAATTATTCCCAAAGGTAAAGCAAAATTCGGGCCTGTGCCGGATTTAATTGCCGGAACCATAGCCAAAACCAATAATCCGTTCATACCAAATCGTCGCAATATATCACTAATTAAAATTGGTAAGGATTGCTTCAAAAAAGCTGCCGTAAAAAGAACTAATAAGAAAAAAGCAGCAATAATAATAGTAGGGAGGCCTATATTCTTCACAGCAGTTTCAAGCAAACCTTTTTTTATAACTTTATCTTTCTCAACATTATGTTCCAACATTATTACGCACCCCCTAATTGGGAATTAGCACGAGTACCGGACATCATCAATCCAAACTCCGCATTTGACGCATCAGGAGCTAAAATTCCCTCCACTTTGCCATTACATACGATGACTATCCTATCGCTGATACTTCTTAGCTCAGCAAGTTCCGAGGATGTCATTACAATAGTCATTCCCTGTTCCTCATTAAGTTTTTTTAATAAATCAAGAATTAGCTTCTTGGCACCTACATCAATGCCTCTGGTAGGTTCGCTAACTAATAGAAGTTTTGGGTTTTGAGTCAAAGCTCGTGCCATACAAACTTTTTGCTGATTCCCGCCGGATAAATTACCTACATGCTGCAGTGACGATGTGCAACGTATATCCAAATCTTTAATCATTTTTCTTGTATGGTTGCGAATACTATGCGTATTCATAATACTAAAGAAACCGAACTTATGAAGAAACTCATTTTTAGTTTGCATACAAGTAAAAATTGTGTTCAGTTCAATAGATTCGTCCAATAAAAGACCCACACCTTTTCTATCTTCACTTAAAAACCCAAGACCTGCCATGATTGAATTTTTAGGATTATTAAGCTCCAAAGGTTTTCCCTCAAAAATAACTTCACCGCGAGCAGGATATATGCCCATAATACCGTTAGCAATACCAAGCTTTCCTTGCCCGGCTAAGCCGCCAATACCTACAATTTCACCTTTTTTTACTTCCAGATTAAAGCCTTTTACTTCTTCTCCCGGCATTTTGACTTCAAGATTCCTAATACTAAGCGCAATCTCATCGCTTATTTTTCGTGCAGTTGTATCTACTCTTTCTATAGAAACTTTACGCCCTACCATCAATTCGGCAATTTCATATACATTACTTTCCTTAGTATTCTTGGTAATTACATGTTCTCCATCTCTCAATATAGTGAAGCGTTGTGAAACTTGCATTACTTCTTCCAAACGATGACTTATAAATATTATAGCTATACCTTGTGCCGCCAATTTTTCGATTGCGGATAAAAGGTTTTGCGTTTCTGATTCTGTTAAAACAGCTGTAGGTTCGTCAAAAACCAAAAGCTTGATTCCGGTTTTATCAATTTCCCTAGCTATTTCAATAAATTGCATATGACCAACGGGCAATCCCGCAACTTCAGTATATTCCTCTATGTTCATGCCCATAATATCAAGAGCTTTACGGGCATCTTTGTTCATTTGTTTTATATCCAACCCTTCATATTGCTTGCCAAAAATTCTACTGACTATATTTGGTTTGGTTATTTCCCTATTAATTTTAATATTCTCTGTAATAGTAAAACCGGGTATCAACATAAATTCTTGATGTACCATGCCTATCCCATGAGCCATAGCTTCATGGGGAGAAGCAAATTTAACCTCTTCTCCTTCTATCGCTATGGTGCCTTGATAGCCACCGGTGGTATGAATTACAGGCATACCGAAAAGTATGTTCATCAATGTAGATTTACCGGCACCGTTTTCTCCGATTAGAGCATGGATTTCTCCCTTTTCAATATCCAAATTAATATTTTTTAATACACGGTTTCCATTAAAATCTTTTGTTACATTCTTTATGCTAAGCAAATTATTGCCCACGTTTATCCCTCCTGCCACATTAACTCTTATGAGTCGTGGTATGCAAACTTAAGAGGATGTCCTAAGCCGAACAGGTTTAAAACACCCTCATAAAAGTTACATTTCAGTTGCTTAATTACAACCTAAATCATCAAGCAATTACTAAATTACTAATTCGGAAGATCTCCATAAGTTAAGAAATCCATTAAGAATAGTAAGTAATTATCATAAGAAACTCCATCTTCAACATAAGGGTTCAAGCTAATTTCCAATCCGGCATAATCTGACATACAGGCCATTAAAACATCTAAATCAACTTTGCCGTCTGTTTCGTCGTTAATCCATTTGAAAGCATAGTCAGCACTGGCAATAGTAGCCATCATAGCTGCCGGTACAGGCCAAGTAGAAAATCTTCCGCTTAATCCGGCATCTACAATAATCTTAGTTGTTTGATCAATAACATCCTGCAAACCGCCAACTATATCATCCGGAACTTCCAAACCAAGAGCGGATGGGAATCCATGATATGGTGAAGGACAGCAAGGTTGGCTATAAATTGCACCTTCATCAAATGCAGCCTTGATTAAAGGAACTTGCATGGAGCAGTTAGTAGAAAAGAAAGATGTATCCTTACCATATTTATCAACCATTTTTGGAACGTCTTCCAGTATAAACTGTTGAGCACCCGTAACACCGGCTTCACTGGTTGGGTCAGGGGCGGTGGCATCAACAAATTCAAGACCTATCTTTGCACATTCTTCCTTCATTAAAGAACGTCTTTCAGCTAACATAGGAATAGACATATGCCTTGGGAAAGAGTAGTGTACGAAAGTATTGGCACCTTGTTTTTTAGCTTGATTCGGTATAGTATGACCCATTGCTAATTCATCAGGTTGTAATGCAAAATCACAACGTACGGATACGTCAGGCGCATTCTCTTGAGGTGATGCATAAACAATAAGCACATCATCTTTATCTCTTGATTCAAGGAATTTGTCTACCGAAGGATTAGTCCCGGGTACAGCTTGATTAATAATAATCGCTTTAATATCCGGGTCGGCAGCAAGCTTAGTAAGAACACTGATCATTTGTTCTTGTTCAGTCATGAAATTATCCGGCCATAGTTCATGAACGACCTTATCTTTACCGTATTTGTTTTGAACAAATTCAGCCGAACGATATTCTTCTTCATTTTGTGACACAGTGTTGGTTATAATAGCAATTTTTGCAGTATCTGCCGCACTTACTTCTACGTCCGCATCCCCTTCATCATCACTAGAAGCCGGTGCACCGCCACATGCAACTAGAGAGAAAATCATTGCCAGCATCAGTAGAATACTTAAAAGTTTTCTCATTGTTCTCCTCCTCATTCTTTTTTTAAGAAGTTTTATAACTCCCCATATTACCAATTATACAGTCAAAAATAACCTTGTCAAGTAAACTTTAAGTCTCTTTTAATCGCCAATCGTTACTGCTCATACATAATTATATTTATAGGTTTTTATATCTTCTACAGTTATTGGGTTACAGACTAATAGTTTGTAAGAGTTAAGCCTTGCAACAACGTAATTTTTAACAAATATTAATAATCTACAGCAGAGAAATATAAAATTATACAATATGTGTCTGTTACTGTTTATCACCTTAAAGGTATATCTGTTCTTTAGTTTAGAAGGTTAAGTCTTTTAAATCCAATGGTTCAGTATAATCTTTAATTTTCTGCTATCAAACCAAACTTGTTAATATTTAATCATTTATTTGTTTTTTCTTCTATTTCTACTGTAATTTTGGCAATGAAATCATCCAAAGTCATACTTCCCAAATCCCCTTCTTTTCTGTCTCTAACAGAAATATTCGAGTTTTCAACTTCTTTATCACCTATAATAATCATATATGGAATCTTTTTAAGTTGTGCTTCTCTGATTTTAAACCCGACTTTTTCTCCTCTAATATCCTTTTCAACCCTTATATTTAATGAATCAATTTTCTGCATAAGACTTTCAGAATAATCATAATGCTTTTCGGAAACAGGAATAATAACAACTTGTATAGGAGCTAACCAGATAGGAAATGCTCCCGCACATTGTTCTGTTAAGATAGCAATAAATCTTTCCATGCTTCCAAAAATTGTCCTATGAACCATAACAGGCCTATGTTTTCCGCCGTCTGCACCAATATATGTTAACTCAAATAGTTCAGGCATTTGAAAATCCAATTGTATTGTTCCGCATTGCCACGTCCTCCCAATACAATCTTTTAAATGAAAATCAATTTTCGGACCATAAAATGCACCATCACCTTCATTAACCTTATAATCAATTTTTTTAAATTCCAACGTCTCTCTTAGAGCATTTGTCGCCGCTTCCCAATCTTCATCGGAACCCATGGAATTCTCAGGTTTTGTAGATAATTCTACATAATATTCAAAGCCAAAGAGCTTATAGAAATGATCCGCTAACTCAATTACACCAATGACTTCTTCTTTGATTTGTGAAGGCATCATATATAAATGTGCATCATCTTGTGTAAAACATCTCACTCGCATAAGTCCATGAAGGGCACCGGACAACTCATGCCTATGAACAAGGCCTAATTCTGCCGTCCTTATAGGCAGCTCTCTATAGCTATGAAGATTTCTTTTATACATCAATAACCCGCCCGGACAATTCATCGGCTTAACAGCATAAGGTTCCCCATCAATTTCTGTAAAATACATATTCTCTTTATAATGGTCCCAATGTCCGGATTTTTTCCATAATTCCGCTCCCAATATAATTGGTGTATTTATCTCTTGATAACCCGCCTTTCTATGCTCTTCCCTCCAAAAACTCTCAAGAGTATTTCTGATTATCATACCATTTGGATGAAAAAAGGGAAAACCGGGACCTTCTTCTTGTATGCTAAACAAATCTAATTCTTTGCCTAGTTTCCTATGGTCTCTTTTCTTTGCTTCTTCGAGCATCTTCAGATATTCATCAAGCTGACTTTTTTTAACAAAAGAAGTACCGTAAATTCTTTGAAGCATTTTATTTTTTTCATTTCCTCGCCAATAAGCACCCGCTACACTGGTAAGTTTAAATGCCTTTACTTTTCCCGTTGAAATAACATGAGGACCGGCACACAAATCAATAAATTCTTTTTGCTGATAGAAAGAAATGATTTCATCTTCGGGCAAATCTTCAATCAGTTCTACTTTATATTCTTCACCATGTCTTTCCATAAGCTTAATTGCTTCATCTCTAGGCAATTCAAATCTTTCCAGCTTATAATTCTCTTTCACAATATTTTTCATTTCTTTTTCTATCAATTCCAAGTCCGCATCGGTAAAAGGTTTTTCCGAATCAAAATCATAGTAAAAACCGTTTTCAATAGCCGGTCCTATAGCAAGCTTTATTTCGGGAAACAGTCTTTTTACGGCTTGTGCAAGTATATGAGAAGTCGTATGTCTTAATGCAAGCCTTCCGCCCTCATCTTCAAAGGTTAATATCTCAAGGCTGCTGTTCTTGTCAAGCCGGTAATCTAAATCAAGAACTTTTCCATCTACCTTGGCCGCAAGAGCCTCTTTTTGAATCTTATGTCCTATAGAAGCTAAAATTTCCTCTATCTTGGTACCTTTTTTTAATTCTATTTCTTTTTCATCTCTTAACATTACTTTAATCATGATAACCTCCTAGTAAATTTTATAATTAAAAATAAAAACTCTCGTCCCCCCAAGGGGCGAGAGAGTTCGCGGTTCCACCCTAATTTTTACTTCACAATTATAACGTAATTAACGGTATAGCCTACTATGGTTCGGCAAACAGCTCAAAGGTGGTTTTCAAGCGGCTGCTTTCAGAAATGCTTTCAGCCTAGGACATTTCTTCTCTACAAAAACTAAACTGCCTTACTTTTCCTTATCATCGCATAATATTTTAATACTATTCTAATACCGTTATACATATATGTCAACAATTAATAATAAAATGCTATTGCAATTCCTTGAATCAACCCAATTAAGGCTCCTAAAACCCCGCCAAAAAACTCTATGTGCTTGAGTTCCTTTTTGGCTATCTTTAATGTAATTTCCTCCAGTCTAATTAAATCTATTTTATTAATCCTATTTTCCACCATTTTACCTATTTTAATCTCTTCTGAAGCTTTTTCGTATAAACCGGCTATCAAGCCGTTAATCATATCGGGAGCTTCTTTTTCAATCTGGTCCTCTACATATTTGATTACACTTTCTTTTATAGGAAAAGGAACTAAAAGTGGTATCCTTTTATTTATTTTATCGGATATTGAAGTCTTCAGTATGTTCAATACCATAACTTGATTTTCCTCATCAGATATTTTTTTTAGGATTTCATCAATATTAATCAGCTCTTCTTCTATCGTAGAACCAATAGTAACTGCAATTTCTTTCCTTCTTTTCGGTAAAAGTCCCTGTAGCTTAATTTTTAACAGTGGGATATAGATTGGATATATAGGTCTAAACAACATTTTGATAGCCAAAACATTTGTTATCCAGCCAATAATACCTCCTATGACAGTCGGAATTATCATTTTTACTAACATTGAGTCCCCTCATCCTTATCATTAGGTTTTTTAAATAAATTTAGTTTAATTTATTTTTTGTTTCTAATGTAACAAAACCGCAAATATCACAGTTCAGACATATTTTTATTCTATCGCAAAATACATTTTGAATTGTTTTAACAAGTTCCTTATTTGAAAACCCATCAATATTGTGTAAATATACTTTTTTCGGGGCAATGCTGATCAAACTGCTTATTAGGAAATCATCATTATTAAGACCTTTACCCGATGATTCATTGATTAAGTCCTCATCATTTTCAATATTTATTTTTCTTTTTTTCTCATCCAATAATACATACCCAAATCTTTCATCTGCAACTATGTGAATTTCATCAATCTTTGAATCTTGGATTTCAACAAAATATCTTAACAATTTTATAAATTCATCATATTCTTTTTGAGCGACAAATTCCTTAAAAGCCCTATCAACTACAAGGTATAGTTCTTTTTTATACTCATTCAACCTGAACTTGATAAATCCATCTAAAATAATTAAGTTTTCGGTTTTTAGGTAATCAAGTATTATCTCTTTAATCATAGTCTTTCTTAACTGTTTATATAAACAACCATCATAAATACTATCGTCACTTTTTATTATATTGTTTGCAAATTTAAAAATTTGATCTTTTTCATGTTCTGTTATATAAATATAATAATCATCTATTACTTTTTTAATAAGCAAATATTCATAATTATTAATTATAACATCCGAGAGTATTGTTGCAATATTTCTAATCAAATCATTGTTCGATTTATTGTTTTTTATTCCCGATAAAAATCCTTCTTTTAAACAGCATTTAATAAACAAAATATCACTTTTATTATAATCTTCAAAAACAATATCTAAATTTTCTTTATTTAATGAACCCAATTTTGATAAAATATAATTTTTTACTTGGACATTCTCTTTTTTAATACCAATTGTTGTCATATACATTCATTCAGCTCCTTCTTGCTTAATATTCTTTGTGTTGTAAATACTATTATTCATAAGCTAAAAAAAGCTAAGAACCTTGCATATCAATAGGTCAAAGGTATTATTGAGCCAATATCTATAATTTTCTTACTGCTAAGAATCTTCACTGAAATTCCTCTTAAATCCAAGAATTCCATTATCCTCTTATAATCTTTTAAATTATTAACATAACCTGTAAATGCTAACTCGGAATTGGAAATAAGTCCTGTAGCCCCACCGATAAAACCATAGTTGAGCTTTTCCAGTCTAATATCTCCGGGTTTTATCAAAAGCGATTCTATGTCATATTTCTCAAGTTCTTTTGCGGTACCTTTATCAGAGGTAATAACTGATTTTTCGTTAATAACACAAACGGAGCATTTTGAGTATCCTTGATTTATATTAACTGCTTTAATATTCATCTTTTCATACAAGATTCGTATCTGTCTATCTGTATATTTGAGATTGTGAAAAGCATATCTGCCTATTCTTAATACATTATATGCAATATTTTGAGGATAGTTTCGGCTCAGACAAGTATCACCTTTTGTCACTGCAAATCCTTTTTTTATGAGCTTAAAAGCAAGCCTGTCAAATACATTTGGAGCCATGACTATGAAGTTTTCTCCTATGTGATGCATCAGAATATCCGGATGTCCTTGAATTGAGTCGTACAATTCAACACATCTTTCCGTTTTCACTGTCTTTATACCTAATTCATCTAATGTGCCTAATATTTCCATATCGGTTCTATAATCTATTACTACAGTTTTAACAGTTTTCACAGGGATATTAGGTACATTTATAAAGTTATCCATATTTTTATCATCTTTCTATAAAATAATAAAAATCTACCGCATGGTTTTTCAATAAAGCGGTAGAAAACTTTATATTATTTATTTTTTTATCAATAATCAGCAGACATTAATCTTTTGCTCCCAACGAACAATAAAAGGACAGATTTTAATGTTTCTATTTATCCTCCAATCCCTGCAACCATTGGGGTTGTTGGAGGCGACACCCGGATTTGAACCGGGGGTAAAGGATTTGCAGTCCTCTGCCTTACCGCTTGGCTATGTCGCCTTTTGGAGCGGGAGACGAGATTTGAACTCGCGACTTTCACCTTGGCAAGGTGACACTCTACCACTGAGTTACACCCGCAATACATAAATGGTGCCTTGGGGCGGAATCGAACCACCGACACGAGGATTTTCAGTCCTCTGCTCTACCGACTGAGCTACCAAGGCCGAATGGCGACCCAGAACGGGCTCGAACCGTCGACCTCCAGCGTGACAGGCTGGCATTCTAACCAACTGAACTACTGGGCCATCAATGGTGGGCACAATAGGGCTTGAACCTATGACCCCCTGCTTGTAAGGCAGGTGCTCTCCCAGCTGAGCTATGCGCCCACATAAGCTTACGACAAGATTTAGTATACAACAGCATATACCTAAAGTCAAGACCAAAATGGCATTAGAAAGAGAAATCAGAACATCCTGCAAATCTAATAATATCCGGCAATAACCCATCACTAAATCATTGTTTTTATATTAAAAAAGTTTTAAACGGTAAAGCCGCGTCGCGTTAAGTTTATTGTTTCTTTGCAGTAAAGAATATCCTTTCATTTGTTTCTTTAGGTTCATTAAAAGCAAAGCTTTCATAACAATTAATGCTGAAAAAACCGCAAGCTTTTAAACTGTTTATAATAAAATCTTTTTTATATGCTTTTTGATAATGTATTTCTTCAAATCTGTGATATAGATTACCTTTAGGTACAAAAAAATTCAATCTCATTTTTATTATTGATGAATCTATATTGAATTCATTTTCCCAACAATAGCAGATATCATTTTTTTCCTCAAACAATGTATTGTTTCCCAATAAAAATCTAAGCTTAAAGTAACTGCTTATATCAAAAATTAAAATTCCTCCTTGGTTCAGAATATCATATATTCTTAGAAAAGTGCTTATCAATTCATCTTCTTTTAATATATAATTTATTCCGTCGCAAGCACAAGTTACAGCGTCGAATTTTCCCGGCAGGTTTAGGTTCCTTATATCCTGATGTATAAATCTTATGTTACATCTGTTTAACCTAGATTTGTTTTCTGCTATAGTAAGCATACTTTCAGATATATCCACACCGCATACATTAAATCCTAATTTTGATAAAGGAACAGTAATGTTGCCTGTACCACATGCTAAATCTAATATTTTTTCGGGTTTTACATCATGTCTTTTAAATAATTGAATTATATATCCAGTCCAAGTATTATAATTTACATCTTCCATTAATGTATCATAAATATTAGAAAACTCTTTATACATCTTTTATCTCCAAGTTGCTATATATTCTAGTTAATGCCTCTGAAATATTATCGTTTATAACAATTTCGCTTCTATAATCATAAGCCGTGCTATCCAAGTTAATAATCATTAATTTTTTACAAATTTCCGCTAATTGAGATACAGGATAGACGGTTAAACTGGTACCAATAGCAATAAGAAGATCTGCGTTTTGAACTTCAGTCATTCCTTTATAAAAACAATTTGGTAACATATCTCCAAACATTACCACATCGGGTCTAACAACCCCTCTGCAAGAACATTTTGGCGGAATTTCGCCCATTTTTATCTTTTCTTCTATTACTGTTATTCCATATGATTTATTACATTTCATGCAAGTATAATTCCTAGAATTACCATGTACTTCATAAACATTTTGTGAGCCTGCTTTAAAATGAAGATTATCTATGTTTTGTGTAATAATCAATTGAATAACACCGTTTCGTTCCATATCCGCTAATATTTCATGTGCTTTATTAGGTTTAGCATCTCTCATAGCAGTTATTATTTTAAACCCTGTCTCATAAAATTTTCTAGGTTCCTCCAATAAAACTTTCGTAGATAAAGCTTCCATTGGATCTATCTTAGTCCATAAACCTTTATTTGCGCTCCGAAAATCCGGTATCCCGCTTTCTGTAGATATTCCGGCACCGGTAAGCACTATTATATTTTTATTTCTCTTTATAATATCGGCAGCTTTTTTATACTTATCCATTTTAATCCTTATGGTTTCCTCCTCATCTTCTGAATGTATAATAAGGTGGTTTAGCTTTCTTCTTTCCCGAACTTTTTCCTATTAAAAACCCTATTACAAATATTAAAATTAATAATATCAAATATATATATTTATGTTCCTTAAAAAAATTTCCCACTGTATCAAGTTTTAAAGATACAATATATTTGCTGAATAAACCCTCCTTTCTTGGCTCTTCATTTTCCGTATCTATAATTATTTCAGCGTCATCTTGGCTTTTTCTGTTTTTAATCATCCATTTACTAAAAAACTCATTGCTTTCTTGTAAATCATTTTGCACAGAATTAACAATTGTTGATAAATTAGGATTGTGCATTTCCCCATCTAAGATTTCACCGATATCAAATAAAATTTTGTATTTTAGTCTAAAAGGATATATCCTATTCAAGTCTAATGATTCAATAATTTCAAAATAATTATCAAATTTTGTAAGGTTCTTATATGCTTCTGATTTCACATATTTAACTTGATTAATATCAATACTGCTATCCGTAGGATTATTAATATATTCATCACAAAGCAATGCCACTGCCTCATAATCTTTTAACTTATATAAATTAGAAATGTTTTTTAACTTACCGCTTGTAGAAAAATCCAACCTTTCAATTGCAAGTTTGTCTGTAAGCTCATAATCTATCCTTGCAGCTCTGCCGTTATTATCAACCTCGAAAAGAAGATAGATATCTTGATTATAATAGGATTTCTCTACTTCTATATTAGAAACACTTATAGCATTATATGGTTTTAGGTCATCAAAAACAATATATGCTTTCGAACTGCCTGAATTATTTGACGCGGCGTTATTCAAATATGTTAAAGTATAAATACCTTTACTATCATTGAGAATTTGCGAATCGTATTTAATATTGATTACCCTTCTTTCATCAGCTTTAAGCCAAATGCTTACAATAGACCATTTATCGGCTTTTGGCAGATGTTCAAATATATAATTGCTTTCTAAATGACTGTAATTTCTCCAAAAGAATTTTAAGAGATTACTCTTGTCATATATAGCAAGATTTTCAACATTGTCGTAAGGTAGTCCCAAAACAACTTCAACGGTTTTATCTGTTTGATTTTTTAAAACATACTCTCCATTGAAAACAATCTTATCTTCATCTACTTTTAAAATTACATTTTTTTTAGATATATCAACATCAAAATTGTTCAAAAAGTAAGGATCATATCCGATATAACCTGAATTATTTTCTTGATCTGAGTATATTACCTGAAATATCAGTAAGAAAACCACTATCACTAATATATTTATTTTACAATATTTTTTCAAAACTATAACCCCCAAACAGAAATAAGTTCTTCTATATAAGATTTTATAATATTTACTTTAAATTTACAAATGATATAATATTTTTATTAACAAATTAGAAGCGGTTTTCAAGTAACTTGAAACCTTCTAAGATACCGTTCTTATTTGTAATAACTACACTTATATGTAATAACGCTTGACGTGTATTATTTTCAATGCTAATATGTATAAAAATAAAAACAAATGATATGTAATTAAATATTTAATTATATAATTAAGATTGGGGAGATTTTACATGAAAAAATATAATATCGCTGTTATAGGAGCTACAGGCATGGTAGGAAGAACAATACTAAAAATACTTCAAGAAAGAAATTTTCCAATTAATAAACTGTATTTATACTCCTCTTCGAGATCGGCGGGAACCTCTATAATATATGACAATAAAGAATTAATTGTAGAAGAATTAACGGATAACTCCTTTTCTAAAGAAATCGACATTGCTTTTTTTTCAGCCGGATCTGCAACCAGTCTGAAATATGCACCGATAGCTTCAGCAAATGGAATAGTTGTAATTGATAATAGCAGCGCTTTTAGGATGGATAAAGATATACCACTTGTAGTACCTGAAGTAAATGCTCATGATATAGTTAATCATAAAGGCATAATTTCGAATCCGAATTGTTCCACAATACAGGCTCTTGTGGTCTTAAAGCCATTACATGAAAAGTATCACATTAATAGAATAGTTTTTTCCACATATCAGGCGGTATCTGGTTCCGGTGTAAAAGGGATTGAGGATCTGGAAAGGGGATTGTCGGGAAAAACAAATGTATTTTATCCGCACCAAATAGCAAACAATTGTCTGCCTCACATTGATACTTTTGAAAATAACGGATATACAAAAGAGGAAATGAAAATGATTAATGAAACAAAAAAGATACTGCATGATGACAGTATAAAGATAACTGCAACGACAGTAAGAGTTCCCGTTTATTACAGTCACTCAGAGTCCATTAATATAGAATTTAAAAATAGTTTTGAAATAACAGAATTAAAAAATATTTTAAGGGAAGCACCGGGAATAATTGTTTTAGATAGCCCCTCAGAAAATATTTATCCGTTAGCAACTGAAGCAGCCGGTAAAGACGAAGTTTTTGTTGGCAGAATTAGAAAAGATTATTCCGTTGATTATGGAATTAACCTATGGGTTGTCGCAGACAATATCAGAAAAGGTGCCGCAACAAATGCTGTACAAATAGCTGAAGAAGTAATAAAAAATTTATAAATTGTTATATATAATATTGCTTATTCTTATTATGAATAAGCTTTAATCTCAGGATGTGAATTGAATGCCTATTATTGTACAAAAATACGGCGGATCATCATTAGAAACTATTGATAAAATAATAGAGATTGCTAAAAGAATAGCTAAAAAAAAGTCTGATAATTATCAAATAGTAGTTGTCTTATCAGCTATGGGAAAGACAACAGACTATCTTATGGATATGGCTTACAGAATTAGCAAAAACCCTAGCAAAAGGGAACTTGCAGTATTGATGTCAACAGGAGAACAAGTATCTATAGCGCTACTTTCAATAGCGTTAAACAGTATGGGTGTTTCGGCAGTTTCTTATACAGGATCACAGTTAAATATTATTACCGAGGGATTTCATACGGCTTCAAGGATAGCTGATATCAATGAAAATATTATTTTAGATGAAATCAATGAAAATAATGTTGTTATTGTTGCAGGCTTTCAAGGTATAAATGAAAATAATGAAATTACTGTTTTAGGAAGAGGCGGCTCTGATACAACTGCAGTTGCCCTTGCAGCCAAGCTAGGTTGCAAGTGTGAAATTTTTACTGATGTTGATGGTATTTATACCATTGACCCTAAATTGCATCCATCCGCTAAAAAGCTATCTACAATAAGTTATGAAGAAATGATTGAACTAGCCAGTTCCGGTGCCGGAGTCTTAAATGTAAGGTCTATCGAACTGGCTGAAAAATATAATATTCCTTTGCTTATAGCTTTAAATTCTGGATACATTGAAGGAACAATAATAAAGGAGTTGGATAGCACTATGGAAAAGTCCTCCATAACCGGCCTAGCTGTAGATAATCAACAAGCAATGATTACTCTTAACGGGGTGCCGCATAATATAAAGGTTATATCCGATATCTTTGGACAAATTGCAAAATATGGTATTAACATTGATATGATAAGCCAGACAACACCTATTAATAAACTTGTAAATATATCATTTACTATACCAAAGCTGGATTTAATGACAATAATGCAAATCATGGAAAATTATAAAAATGATATATTTACTTTTAGCTATGAAACTTTTGAAAATATATCAAAATTATCAGTAGTTGGTATTGGTATGAAAAGTCAGCCGGGAGTAGCTGCTAAAATGTTTGAAATACTAGCTGAAAATGATATTTCTGTCCACATTATAACTACTTCGGAAATAAAAATTTCTTATGTAATCAGCCCGGACAAACAACAAACTGCTATTGAAGCAATTGCAAAAGAATTCAACTTGTAATCAAAAAGAGGTATTTGCTTTTCCTTTGGAGGTAACCGGAAGGCTCTTATTGAAATAACAAGAGCCTTTATATTTCTACAATACTTTTAGTCTTCTTCTTTACAATTGTCTGCTTTATTCTCAAAAGTATCTACTACTTCCATCTTTGATATAGAAATCTCG
>Ga0265293_10008711_pt1 | contig 14913 bp, 13 predicted proteins | sample Munlanlewell138R_FD_192505 | JGI IMG/M metagenome (GOLD analysis project Ga0265293, IMG submission 192505) | Leachate microbial communities from a municipal landfill in Southern Ontario, Canada - Leachate well 138R | ecosystem: Engineered > Solid waste > Landfill > Unclassified | place: Canada...
AAACCGCTCGTGAAGAATGATCCAATCGCTTTCCACAAGATCAATGGCATCACTGAGCATCGACCCCACGAAGGACGTATTCACCGGAACTGCGACCGCGCCGATTTCCGCCAGAGCAAACCATGCCACAACGAATTCCACGCAGTTCGGCAACAGCAAACTCACCCGGTCCCCATGCGCCACCCCGCATTCGCGCAGGCCCCCAGCCACGACCCATACTTCGTCGGCGAACTCGGAATAAGTCCAACTACCCGAGCGCATCCGAAGGAAGTGTCGATCCGGAACCTCGCGTGCGGCTTCTCTGAGTACCGTACCGAGCGACTCGGTCATGGCGGTAGGTTTAGCCATGCACCGTTCCGCCGTAAGGGACACCCGCGGCAAGGTCGGGGATACGCTGCGCCCACGGCTGCGCGGCCTCAAGCTGCGCCGCAAAACGCAGCAATGTTTCCTCATCACCAAACGGCGCCATAAACTGCACGCCTATGGGCAGGCCTTGTGCGTTCCAGTGCAGCGGGACTGTCATGGCCGGTTGACCTGATGCGTTGGCCAAGGGCATAAATGCCGCCACGGACCAGAACTTGTGGAGATAATCAGCCCTGCCCGTCTCGGAGTAGTCAAAATACCCATGCTCTTGCGGTGGCAGCGTCAGGGTCGGGGTCAAGATCAAGTCGAAATCCTGATGCACCCGTGCCATGTCGCGCCCAGCTTGGTGAATGCGCCGGATCGCCCAGTAATAATCGGCGGCACTGGCGCCTTGACCGATCTTCAGAAACTCTTGCACTCCTGGAGAAAAAACATCTTCAGTCAACACTCTGCCAGTGGCCTGAGCCTTGAAGCGCGCATTAGCCAGCATGCCCGAACCCATAATCGTGGCAATGGCATCGGAAAGACCGCTATTCCATCCAATATCCAGCGAAGTTGCGTCCACATGGTGGCCCAGCGACTCGCACAGCTGGGCAGTGTCTTCTACCGCCTGCAGACAGTCGGCGTGTACGCGACTACCATCCGGCGCCGCAGTCACCAGCCCAATACGCAATCCGACCGGCGGACGCGCGATAGCCTCCAGATAGCTGGCTGGCCGGGGCGGTGCGGCATACGGGTCCCCCGGATTAGGCGGTGCCTCGATATCGAGCAGCAATGCACTATCCCGCACCGATATCGAACATACGTGCTGAACACTCATGCCGGCAAGCTCCTCGCCTACATCCGGCCCATACGTAACGCGGCCGCGACTTGTCTTCAGCCCAAAAACGCCGCAGCAGGAAGATGGCACACGGATGGATCCCGCCCCGTCCGTGGCGTGAGCTACGGGGACAAGGCGTGCTGCGACAGCGGCAGCAGACCCGCCGCTGGATCCACCCGCAGAGTAGCCCTGGCGCCAGGGATTATGCGTTGTTCCGAACAGGTCGTTTTGCGTATCGATCGACAGACCCATTTCAGGAACATTGGTTTTTCCCGCTATAAGCAAACCCGCCTGCTTATACCGCTGCGTCACCACGCTATCAAAGTCGGGAACACCCCGCATAAAAGCGCTTCCAGCGGTGCTTTCCACCCCGCGATAGGAAGCGCGCAGATCCTTTAACAGAAACGGAACGCCTGCCAGTGGCCCCTCAGCAAGGCCTTGGGCCAGCTGATCGCGCGCGTGTTCGTACATTTCCACAACGACCGCGTTGATCAAAGGATTGATCTTTGCAATCCGCTCGATCGCCAGATCAAGCAGCTCCTGACCGGTGGTCTCCTTGCGGCGTACCAATTCGGCCAAGCCCACCGCGTCGCACAACATGTATTCCTGTTCAGACAGCATGACTTAGTTCCTCCTGTAGGATTACCCGCCATATCCGGCTCAAAGTCTCGACGATGGCGTCCTGGTCGCCTGCCACTTCGCGAACATAAGGGTCTTCGTAAAGATAAATAGAAGCCAGGTACTGATCCACCATTCCTCCCAAGGCATAGCAAGTTCGCCACAGCGGCAGGTTTACTGTGTCGTGGCCTGTGATCTGCCTCTTCATGAGCGTATTTACCGTCATCTGTATCCAGGACGCATTGAACTCATGCAGGATATCGCGGGCCCGGGGGAATGATTCGTAATGGTTGAGCAGACATTTCATCAGGCCCCTATTTCGCTCGAACAGCCGGCAATACACACGAGTCGTGGCTTCTATCGACGTTGCATGATCACGGCTCCCCCGCGCGGCACTGATCATGGTCTGGTACAGAAAACGTACGAACTCTTGCAACAACATTCTCAGCAGCGTGTCGCGATCAGGAAAATACTGGTAGAACGTGCCCTGAGCGATCTTCGCTTCCGCGCAAATGTCCTGTACCTTCAAGTCCAAAAGGCTGGTGCGCCCAAGCAACATGCACGCTACCCATCGAATCCTGGCTTCGGTGCGTGCGCCTTTCCTCAAGTCCGGCTGCGTGGCCGCTACTCGAAGCATTTCTTCGAATGAAAACTCTGACTCATTCATGCTCTATTTCTCGTCTCATTCGACCCACAATCCCTTCTGGAAAATAATAAATACATAATACAAACAGAAGACCCAGCCAGAATATCCAGCGATCCGGATTCGCAATCGCCGACAGTACCGGAATATCACCCGCAGTCAACGAAAGGGCTGATATCACTTCCTTAAGATAGTTTTCAGCAAATACATAGAGGGTCGAACCGACAATAGCGCCATACAAGGTGCCCATGCCACCTATTACAGTCATGAGGAGGATATCGAGCATGATCTGTATGCTCATGGTCGCGTCTGGACTTACATACTTGACCCAGACGGCATATAAGCACCCGGCCAGGCAAGCAAAGCATGCGGAAATACAGCTTACGATCACTCGACAGCGTAAAACATCAACCCCTATGGCTTCCGCCCGAAACTCATTCTCGCGTATTGCCATCAATGCGCACCCGAAGTAAGAATTCACTATCCTGAGCATCGTGAGAAAGCACAGTATGCATAACAGGATAATTCCCAGGTAAACCAGAGTGGCACCGGTGATACTTACGTCTAGGTTTTCTATACGCCATACAAGATTCGATGGTCGCAGCATCTTTGGAATCTGAAAGTTCTTTCCATCATGCCCCCCGGTCAACACATACTGCTGGGTTACAATCACATAGAAAACATGGGCAACCGCTAGCGTGATCATTGCAAAAAACAAAGCACGGACACGGATACTGAAGATAGCGATAACCATGGCCAGTATCAGGGTTAGCGTTAGGCCGCATACCACGCCGATCAGCAGGGAACTAAAATGCGGCCCCCCACGCTCCAGCGTAAGACCTATCGCATACGCCCCAATACCGAAGAACATAGTGTGTGCAAAAGATATCAACCCCGTGTAGCCCAACAGCAAGTCGAACGAAGCAACAAGAACAACAAATATCGCTATCCTGATCAAGGTGTTTAGCATCGCCTGCCCCACGCCCAAAAAAGGGGCCACGAGCATGAAGAGCACCAGGGCGACGATAAACCACGACAAAAAACGATTGCGAGGCCCGTCTCCCGACAGGATGATGGAGTGCATGGCGGGCCACTTCATTTGCGCACCATGATGGGATACAAGCCGCTGGGGCGCCAGATGAGTACCGCCGCCATGATCAGAATCGCACTGGCCGCCGCAAGACCAGGCGTCACAAAGGCAACATAGTTGCTTACAACCGCAACCAGAAGCGCGGCGATGAAGCAGCCCCCCAAGGACCCGAGACCACCCATCACAATGACAATAAACACCGTGATCATCAGTTCGCCACCCAGATTTGCCGTCAGGGTGCCTCGGTACAAGGCCCACATGGCGCCTCCGAAGCCCGCAAGAGCTGAGCCGACAACGAACACGCCAATAAATATTCTTTTGATGTTGAAGCCCAAAGACTGCACCATTTCGCTGTCTTCCACCCCGGCTCGCACGAGCAAGCCCAGCCTGGTGCTATGGAGCAATAAAAGCATCAACAGGAACAGCGCCATTCCCTGAATGACAATCATGATTCTGAATTTCTCGATCGAGGCGCCGAACAAGCTTACCGAGCCTTTCAGAACATCAGGGAGAGCAATTTGTAGCTCATACGGTCCCCATATCATGACCATAATCTGCTCGATCACGATGGCACCGCCCATGGTGATCAGGATTTGCTTCAGGTGATCGCCGTAAACACGTCGGATCAACAGTTTCTCGAAGAAGAAGCCGATAAGGGCGGCAACGAGCGCGGCCCCCAGCGATGCGATATACAGAAGGACGACCCCACTTATCCCGGCATAGGCGAAACCCAGGCCCGAGCCGCCGAGAAGAATGCTGAGGGCCAGATAGGCGCCTACGCCGATGAAGGCGCCATGCCCGAAATTCAGGACATCCATGAGACCAAAAATCAATGTCAGGCCCGATGCGATGATGAATATCATCATGCCCATGGCCAAACCGGCCATGGTAAGAGTCAACCAGGTGGGTACAGAGTCAATGAACAGGAATGCCAGTAGAGCGGCTGCTGGAATCAGCAACAATGGCAAAAAATCACGCTGAACCGAGGGAAATTTGCTGATCATGGAAGATGTTCCGTTTCTGCGGGGCTTTTAGGCGCCGCAAATGATAGTCCGAGATACCGGGACTGCATGTCAGTATCCCGGGCGAAGGCCTCCATGGAGCCGGTATGGACCACTCTTCCTTCGTCCATAACGACTACACTATCCCCGAGCTCGGAAGCAAAAGACAGGTTCTGCTCGACGAGCAACAAAGTCGTGTTCATCTGCTTCAAGCGCACAAAGGCATCAAACAACGACTCCACCAGAAGCGGAGCAATACCCTTGGTGGGCTCATCAACCAGGATCAGGCTACGGTTTTCCACCATCGCCCTGCCGATGGACACCATCTGCTTCTGCCCGCCTGACAGCTTCCCCGCCGGAAAATTCCAGTATTTATGAAGGGGCGGGAAAATCGAAAACAGCCAGTCCAGCCGATTTGTATCGAAGCGGCCTGTTCGCGTCGCCAGCAGCAAGTTCTGACGCACCGTCAAACCAGAGAATATCCCCATGTTCTCTGGAACATATGCAATACCCGCCCTCGCGATCTGGGCAGTGGAAACCCCGCGCAAGGATTGGTCGCGAAACACAATGCTTCCCGCAGTAGCCGCCCATAACCCCATGATCGTCCGCAAAGTAGTCGACTTGCCGGCGCCATTTCGACCCAGAAGAACCGCAACCTGGTTTTCAGGAACCTCGAAGCTCACTCCTTGCAGGATATGAAAGCCTTCTACGTGCGTGTGGACATCCTCCAGGGACAGCAACGATTTATTCATGAAGCCTCCGGTGCGGGGCGATACCGACCCTTGCCCAAATACACTTCCTGGACAACCTGGGAACGCATGATGTCGTCCGGTTGGCCATCAGCCACAATCCGGCCTTCTGCCAGCACCACTACACGGTCCGCCAGGTGGCTGATAACACTCATCTTGTGTTCGACCAAAAGAATGATCTTGCCTGGCTGCTCTTTCAGTCTGCTGATCAAGTCAATGATGACCGGAGCCTCATCCGCACTCATGCCGGCCGTGGGTTCATCGAACATGTACACTGCCGGTTCCAACGCCATGACCAATGCCACCTCCAGCTTGCGCTGATCACCATGACTCAAGGTTTGCGCACGCTGGGTACGTATGGAATACAGGCCAACCTCTTCCAGAACAGCATCGGTCATGTGATAGATGTCCCGGCCGCCTCGATATAAGCCCAGGATATCCAGCGTCTTGCGCGCCCTTGACTGAACGGCGATGCGCATATTCTCGTGCACGGTAGCCTTTGGGAACAGATTGGTTAACTGGAAAGCGCGGCCTATCCCACTTCTGGCCCGCTGGTGCACATTCAAAGACGTCATATCCTGGCCGTTCAACAAGATTTTGCCTTGGGATGGCACGAGCTGACCCGATATCAAATTGAAGTAAGTGGTCTTGCCCGCTCCATTTGGACCAACGATTGCAGTGAGCGCTCCCGAGTCGAATTGGCAGCTCACTTCATCGACTACGATATGGCCACCGAAGTTCACGCTCAGGGCCTGAGTCTCTATCGTCTGCATGTGTCGACAAGTCCCAATGAAGATTTAGTTATTAATTGGAATTTCCATTTCTTCAGCGCGAATTTCACGAACAAGCTTGGGAATGGCCCATGCCACGTTCGGATCCACTTCCAGCTTCACGTGATACATCGGCATCGTTGCCTGATGGTCCTCCGGCCGGAACCGCATGGGACCCTTGGGCGACTCAAAGGACATACCCTTCATGGTTTTTATAAGCGCCTCGGTCTCGGGCTCTGATTGCTTCAAAGCGGTTACGATCGCCATCGCCGCTGTAAAGCCTTCCACTGTAAAGAAGTCTGGCGGCTCATTGAATCGCTCTTGATGTTCCTTCACCAGCCAATCATTCACAGGATTATTCGGAAGGTCGTAATAGTAGAAGGCGCTGCCCTCCATGCCTGGAAAATCCTTGTATGTTTCCAGGATCGGGAGTGTCACAACAATCGCAGATACATCCAGCCCATGCCTGGCCGGATCCCAGTTGGCAATTTTCCCCATGTAGTTGGGCAAGAAGCCAAAGTACGGAAAGAGAATTTTTCGCCCGTTATGGCCTGACAGTTTCTGCGCTAAACGCTCCAGAGCAGGTGTGAGGTCGGTGGTGTTGGTCGGCACGTATTCTTCCGCCAAGACCTTTGCACCGTATTTTTCCGCTGCCTTCTTCAAGGCTACGACACCGTCCCGTACAAATGCATAATCCTCCCCAATCACCCCGATAACCGTGTCTTTGTCCAACCCCATGGAAATGGCTTGCGCCTGCATGTCGTAAGAATTGTTTCTGGAGGTCTTGAAAATGAATCTGTGCCAGTCTTCTCCGGTGATTGAGTCAGCCACAGCGGGAGACACCAGCAGGATGCGGCCATACTCCTCGGCCACAGGAAGCATCGCCTTAGCAATGCCGGATGAAGTCGTGCCCACAGCGAGTATGGCGCCTTCTTGGTAGGCTTCCGCCAGGAGCGCACGCGCCCGGTCAGGCTTGACGTTGGTATCTTTCTTTATCACCTCGATGGCGCGGCCCTTGACTTCCCCCGTGCCATCGGTCGCATAGGCAATGCCTAAATCAAATCCTCGATAGACCTGCTTGGCGTAAGACTCTAAGACGACGCTGCCCGTCGCGTCCTGGATGACCGCGATCTTTATCGGCTGGGCCGTCGCGGTTGCCATGCACGAGAGCGCCAGTATGACCACACTCAGAATTTGTCTCATCATTTTTTCCTCCTGTTGGGGTAAAAATGATTGTGATGTCAGTTTTTGTTTTCGTCAACAAAAAATCGAGCTGTGTGGCGTGGCGTCAGAATGCGCCCACCCCTTACCGCGACCGGCGCCGACGCTGCGCCCTACCCACCCGGTACATGAGCGCCGCGCCAACGCGACGGCTCTCCAACTGGCAATTGCGACGCCTCGATCCCCAGGTGCCGGCCACCACCAGCAAACAAAACGGGCTCCGGCGATACCGCCGGAGCCCTTTTTGCTTCATCCACATTGCTGCGGAATTTTCATCAAATGGGAGAACCCATTCTAGTGATCATGAGAATTCTTCAACGTTCATGAGCGTCTACACGAACCGCCCGCCCTCAAACATCAATATTCCCCGCCTGCAGCGCATGTTCCTCAATGAACGCACGGCGCGGCTCCACGTTGTCGCCCATCAGTGTCGTAAAGATCTCGTCCGCCGCGATGGCGTCTTCGATCTGCACGCGCAGCAGCCGGCGCACCGAGGGGTCCATGGTGGTTTCCCACAGCTGGTCGGGGTTCATCTCGCCCAGGCCCTTGTAGCGCTGCTTGCTGACGCTGCGGTCGGCCTCCGCGCGCAGCCAGTGCATGGCTTCGCGGAAGTCGCCCACGGGCTTTTCCTTGCGGCGTTCGCCCTCACCGCGCATGACCACGGCGCCTTCGCCCAGCAGGCCGGTGAAGGTGGCGCCGGCCTTGGCCAGCACGGCGTAGTCGGCGCCGCGCACGAAGGCGCGGTCGAACACGCTGACCCGGATATTGCCGTGATGCAGGCGCTGTACCACCAGCCGCCATGAGTCGCCGGCCTCGTTCGCCTCGACAATCACCTTCACGACAGCCGGGTCGGCCGGATCGCGCAGCACGGCTTCCAGCGCCTCCGCGGAGGCCCGGGCGCTTTCTTCGCTGTCGAGGTTGAAGGTCACGCCTTCGGCGATGGCCGACAGCGCGTCTTCATCGAGATAGCGCGACAGACGACCGATGATGCTGTCCGCCAGCACGTACTGGCGGGCCAGATCGGCCAGGGTGTCGCCTTCGAGAGGCGTGGCGCCTTCCGAGGGAACCAGGGCGGCGTCTTTCAGCGCCAGCTGCAGCATGAACTGCGCTTCTTCCGCGTCATCCTTCAGGTAGCGTTCCTCTCGGCCCACCTTCACCTTGTACAGCGGCGGCTGTGCAATATAGATGTAGCCCCGTTCGAGCAGCTCGGGCATCTGGCGGTAGAACAGCGTCAGCAGCAGGGTGCGGATGTGGGCGCCGTCGACGTCGGCGTCGGTCATGATGATGATGCGGTGATAACGCAGCTTGTCGATGTTGAAATCGGGGCCGATGCTGGTACCCAGGGCCGTGATCAGGGTGGTGATCTGTTCGCTGGCGATCAGGCGGTCGAAACGCGCCTTCTCGACATTCAGCACCTTGCCGCGCAGCGGCAGAATGGCCTGGAACTTGCGGTCGCGGCCCTGCTTGGCCGAGCCGCCGGCCGAGTCGCCCTCGACGATGTAGAGTTCCGACAGCGCCGGATCTTTTTCCTGGCAGTCGGCCAGCTTGCCGGGCAGGCCGGCGCCTTCCAGCACGCTCTTGCGGCGGGTCATTTCGCGGGCGCGGCGGGCGGCGTCGCGGGCGCGGGCGGCCTCGATCACCTTGTTGCACAGCGCGCGGGCGTCGTTGGGGTTCTCGAGCAGCCAGGTTTCCAGCGTGCGGGCCACGGCCTCTTCGACGGCGGGGCGCACCTCGCTGGAAACCAGCTTGTCTTTGGTCTGGCTGCTGAACTTGGGTTCGGGCACCTTCACCGACAGCACGCAGGCCAGGCCCTCGCGCATGTCGTCGCCGGTGGTGTCGACCTTGGCCTTCTTGGCCAGCTCGTTGTCGGCGATGTACTTGTTCAGCACCCGCGTCATGGCGGCCCGCAGGCCGGTGAGGTGGGTGCCGCCGTCGCGCTGCGGAATATTGTTGGTGAAGCACAGCACGGTTTCGGAATAACCGTCGTTCCACTGCATGGCAACGTCGACGCCGATGGTGGCATCACCCACGGTCGACGTGGTGGACACCGCGAACACGTTGTTGTGCAGCACGGTCTTGCTGCGGTTGATGTACTGCACGAAGCCCTGCACGCCGCCCAGGAAGGCGAAATCCTCTTCCTTGCCCTGGCGCTCGTCGACCAGTCGCACCTTGACACCGTTGTTCAGGAAGGACAGCTCGCGCAGCCGCTTGGCCAGGATCTCGTAGTGGAAATCGATGTCGTCGAATATTTCGGGGTCGGCCAGGAAATGCACCATGGTGCCGGATTCGCCGGTGTCGCCCGTAACGGCCAGGGGCGCCACGCGCTCGCCGCGGCGGAACTCCATTTCATGCAGCTTGCCGCCGCGCTTGATGCTCAGGCGCAGCCATTCAGACAAGGCGTTCACGCACGAAACGCCCACGCCGTGCAGGCCCCCGGACACCTTGTAGGAGTTGTGGTCGAACTTGCCGCCGGCGTGCAGCTCGGTCATGACGATTTCCGCCGCGCTGCGGTGGAATTCATCGTCTTTGTGGATGTCGGTGGGAATGCCCCGGCCGTTGTCACTCACCGAGATGCTGTTGTCGGCGTGGATCGTGACCACGATATCGTCGCAATAGCCTGCCAGCGCTTCGTCGATCGCGTTGTCGACCACCTCGAAAACCATGTGATGCAGGCCGGTGCCGTCGGACGTGTCGCCAATATACATGCCCGGGCGCTTGCGCACGGCCTCGAGGCCCTTGAGCATCTTGATGGACTCGGCGCCGTATTCCGGCACAGCGGGATTTTGGGTTTGATCAGACATAGTTTTCCGGGTGAAGAGAATCAGGCTCGGGATCAGATACGCATCGGCATGACGACGTATTTGAATTCGTCGTCGTCGGGCGTGGTGATGAGGGCCGACGCATTGACATCGGGCTGCACCGACCAGCGCAGCGCTTCGGTCTTGATGTTGGCCAGCACGTCGAGCAGATAGCTGACATTGAAGCCGACATCGAGCGGTTCGTGCCCGTAGTCGATGTCGATTTCCTCGACCGCTTCTTCTTGCTCGGCATTCGAAGATGAAATGCGCAGCAGATTCTCCGACAGCTGGATGCGCACGCCTTTCAGCTTGTCGGTGGTGAGGATGGCCGCCCGTTGCAGGCTGCCCTGCAAGGCGTCGCGATTCACGAGGAAGTGGCGCGTGTACTGCGTGGGAATCACGCGGGTGAAGTCGGGGAACTTGCCCTCGACCAGTTTGGAAATCAGTTCGACGTCGTCGAAGCGGAAACGGATCTGGGTCGACGATACGTCGATCTGTACCGGCTCGTCGGACTCGGCCAGCAGGCGCTGCATCTCGAGAACGGTCTTGCGCGGCACGATCACGTCGTGGCGCGCCTCGATGCCCTCTACGGCCGTGCCGCTATGGGCCAGCCGGTGGCCGTCGGTGGCCACGGCCCGCACGATGCCCGGCTCGAACACGAAGAGCAGACCGTTCAGGTAGTAGCGGATGTCTTGCTGCGCCATGGAAAAATGCACCTGGTTGAACAGGTGCTTGAGCGCCTTCTGCGGCAGCGAGAAGGAAACGTCCCACTGCTCGGGCACGGCCAGCACCGGGTATTCGGCGGCATCGAGCGTCTGCAGGGCGAAGCGGCTCTTGCCCGCCTGCACCGACATGCGGCCGCCCTGCACGGCGAGCTTCACTTCGCCGGTATCGGGCAGGGCCCGCAGGATATCGAGCAACTTGCGCGCGGCGACCGTGGTGGCGGCGGTGTCGTCGCCCACGCCGAAATCCGCATGCGTCGTGATCTGCACCTCGAGGTCGGTGGCGATGAACGCCACGCCCTGACCTTCCTTGCGCATCAGGATGTTCGCGAGGATCGGCAGCGTATTCCGGCGTTCGACGATCCCGGCCACGGTCGTCAATGGCTTGAGCAAGGCGTCGCGAGTCGCTTGTACGAGTTGCATGGTTATCCTTTTAAGGTTTGTTCCAGTACGTGTAGGGCATGATTGAGTTCGGTCTGCTTGAGCCGGGCGTCGGAGATCTTGCGCACCGCATGCAGCACGGTGGTGTGATCGCGGCCGCCGAACAGGTCGCCGATTTCGGGCAGGCTCTTCTGCGTCAGTTCCTTGGCCAGGTACATGGCGATCTGTCGCGGCAGCGCGATGTTGGCCGGGCGGCGGCGCGAATACATGTCGGCCACCTTGATCTTGTAGTAGTCGGCCACCGTCTTCTGGATGTTTTCCACCGTGATCTGCCCGTTGGAGACCGACAGCAGATCCTTGAGCGCTTCCTTGCAGACATCGACCGACAGCACTTCCTTGCCATGGAAGCGGGCGTAGGCCGACACCTTGCGCAGCGCGCCTTCGAGTTCGCGCACGTTGCTGCGCAGGTGCTTGGCGATGAAGAAGGCGACCTCTTCGGGCATGGTGATGCCCTCGTGCTCGGACTTGCGCAGCAGGATCGCCACCCGCATCTCGAGTTCGGGCGGCTCGATGGCCACGGTGAGGCCCGAATCGAAGCGCGAGATCAGCCGGCTGTCGATGTTGGACAGTTCCTTCGGGTAGGTGTCGGAGGTGATGATGATCTGCTTGCGCTGGGCCACCATGGCTTCGAACGCATAGAAGAATTCTTCCTGGGTGCGGTTCTTGCCGGCAAAGAACTGGATGTCGTCGATCAGCAGCAGGTCGAGCGAATGGTAGTAGCGCTTGAATTCATCGAACGCCTTGCGCTGGTAGGCCTTGACCACGTCGGAGACATACTGGTCGGCATGCACGTAACGCACGCGCGCGCCCTTGCCGGTGGCCAGCAGCGAGTTGCCGATGGCATGAATGAGGTGGGTCTTGCCCAGGCCGACGCCGCCATACAGGAACAGCGGGTTGTACGAGACACCCGGGTTCTCGGCCACCTGCAGGGCCGCCGCGCGGGCGAGCTGGTTGGCCTTGCCGGTGACGAAGTTGTCGAAGGTGAGCTCGGCGTTGAGGCGCGACCGGTCGTGCAGGGCCTCGGCGGCGGCGGATGCGGCGGCGGCGCCGGGGGGCGTGGTGGGCGGCGCGGGTACGGCCGGCGGGGGCGGCATCACGGCCTGCGTGGGCGCATGAACGCCCGCGCCTGTGGCGGCCGCCGCCCCGCCGGGGCGCGGCATGGCGGGCGCAGAGCGGCCCGCGCCGCCCGCCGGCAGTTCGAAAGCGACCTGCACCGGGCGCGAGAACCAGTCGCTGGCCAGGGCCTCGATCTGATGGGAAAAATTCTTGCGCACCCAGTCCAGCTTGAAGCGATTGGGCGCGGACACGCGCAGCACGCCCTGGTCTTCATCGAAAGCCAGGGGCACCAAAGGTCGTATCCACGCGCTGATCTGTTGGGGAGGGAGTTCCTGTTCCAGCTTCTGGACGCAGGTCTGCCAGAAATCTTTCATTGTCGGCCACTTCTGTAAACCTCGATTCTACCCCGTCGAGGGGGTAGTTATCCACAGGGCGGATATCCGCAACTCTACGTATTGCCCCCAAGTGTTTGACGAAACAATGGAAATTTGATGAAATGGTGGGCTTTTCGAGAATTCTGCTCTTTTCTTTTTACCGGATCCGCCATGAAACGCACTTTTCAACCTTCCGTCACCCGTCGCAAGCGCACCCACGGCTTTCGCGTTCGCATGAAGACCCGTGGCGGCCGCGCCGTCATCAACGCGCGCCGCGCCAAGGGTCGCAAGCGCCTGGCCGTCTGATCGGCCCCACGCGCACCACGAAGCCAGCCAACGCTGGCGCTTCCGTGCCCATGCGAGCCTCTTTTCCTCCTTCGGCCCGCCTGCACCACCCTTCCGAGTTTGCGGCGGCCCTCAGGGGAAAGCACCTGGCACGAGGCGCGCTGTTCGTCGTCTCCACCCCGCGTGGAACGCAGAACGACCCCTCGGCGGGGCCGCGCCTGGGCATGGTGGTCGCCAAACGCATGGCCCCGCTCGCCGTCTCCCGCAACACCATCAAGCGCATTATCCGTGAGACGTTCAGGCGGCGTCGCCACGAACTGCCTCCCCGTGATCTGGTGTTTCGGCTGCATGCCCGCATCGAGCCCTGCTCGCTGCGCGAGCTGAAGGCGAAAGTCCGCAACGACATCGAAACCCTGCTCGACCGGAGCCGCCGATGATCCGCCAGTTGCTCATCGCCCCCATCCGCTTCTACCGCTACGTCATCAGCCCCTGGCTGGGGTACAACTGCCGCTTCACGCCCAGTTGCTCGGCCTACGCGATAGAAGCCCTGGAAACGCATGGCAGCCTGTGCGGCAGCTGGCTGGCGTTTCGCCGCATCATCCGCTGCCATCCGTGGTGCGACGGCGGCCACGACCCGGTGCCGGGCGACACGGCATGCACCCACTGGCGTCACCCGCATTCCCGATCATGATGGCCGCTCACCGCTCCAACACACATACCGGCAAGCTCCGCTACACTCTCACGGATTTGCCCCGCTTCGATTTGTAAAGGCGCTATGGATATCCGACGCACCATCCTCTGGATGATTCTGACCTTCTCGCTGCTGCTGTTGTGGAACAACTGGCAGACTTATAACGGCAAGCCGTCGATGTTCGGTGCCGGCATGACCTCTGAAACGGTTGATCCGGCCGTACAGGCCCGCCAGCAAGCCCAGCAGACCCCCGACGCCAGCATCCCGGCCGCCGCCACGGCCCCGGCGGCCGCGCCGGCCGTGCCCGGCGAGCAGGCGCCCGTTGCGTCGCAATCCGAACGGGTCGAGTTCAATACCGACGTGCTGCACCTCACCTTCGACACCCGGGGCGCCCAGCTGGTGCGCGCGGTGCTGCCCGACTACGCCACGTCCAGCAGCAGCGATGAGCCTCTTTCCCTGCTCGATCAACGCGCCGGGTATGTCTACGTCGCCCAGACGGGCGTGGTCGGCGCCCCCGCCGGCCAGAGCTACCCCACCCACCTGACACCCTTCCGCTACATCGGCCAGCAGCAACAGCAGGACGGGCGCACCGCGCTGAGCTTCGAGGCCGAATCCGACGGTGTGCGGGTCGTGAAGACCTACTCCATTGCACCGCACGGCTACGACATCCGGGTCACCCACGAGATCCACAATCTCGGCGGCACTCCCATCCAGCCTTCGGTCTATCTGCAGCTGGAACGCGACGGCAACAAGCCTTCCGGGGGCTCCTCGTTCTACCAGACCTTTACCGGGCCGGCGCTGTACTCGGCCGAAGACAAGTACCAGAAGATCGATTTCTCCGACCTCGACAAAAACAAGGCCAGCTATACCCGCGACGCCGACAACGGCTGGGTCGGCATGGTGCAGCATTACTTCGCCACCGCGTGGGTGCCCCAGCAGGGCGCGCAGCGCCACAACGAAGCGCTGCGCATCGGCGACAACCAGTACGCGATCCGCACGCTGGTCGGCGCCGGCGGCATCGCCCCGGAACATTCGGCCACCGTCGTGGCCGATCTGTGGGTCGGCCCGCAAGACCAGCAAGCCATGAGCGATCTGGCCCCCGGCCTGGAACTGGTCGTCGACTACGGCTGGCTCACCATCATCGCCAAGCCTGTGTTCAAGCTCATGACCTGGCTGCACACGCTGCTGGGCAACTGGGGCTGGACCATCGTCGCGCTCACGGTGCTCATCAAGCTCGCGTTCTACCCCTTGTCGGCCGCCGCCTACCGCTC
>Ga0265293_10008714_pt1 | contig 14905 bp, 14 predicted proteins | sample Munlanlewell138R_FD_192505 | JGI IMG/M metagenome (GOLD analysis project Ga0265293, IMG submission 192505) | Leachate microbial communities from a municipal landfill in Southern Ontario, Canada - Leachate well 138R | ecosystem: Engineered > Solid waste > Landfill > Unclassified | place: Canada...
CCTTCAAACGCGCCCATCGTCCAGCCGTCGCCCTCGGGCACAACATCAATATGAGTTAAAATTCCAAGCATCTCCTGGCCGTCCCCATAATCGACATAAGCCATATGACCGAACAGATTAACACATTCTATATCCATTTTTTCCGCAGTGTTTTGTATAAACATTAACGCGTCAAAAATTCCTTTGCCATAAGGCATATTAGGCAACGCGGCGCTTTTAACGCTTTTTATTTTTAAAAAGTTTTTTAAAAGCCGCGTCATCTCGTGCCTGTACGGCTCAAAGCTGAATATAACCATTAATGAGCCTCCTTAAGCTACATTATGCCCAAGCGATAACCCCAAAAACATATCTGTCAAGCAGCACAAAAATACCAAGAGCGGCCACATAAATTGCAAAGCCGTACAGCCGCTTTCGCGTAATCAGCGCCAGCATAAACTTTATTGCAAAATAGCCCGAGACCGCGGCGCATACCGCGCCTATAACGGTAGGCAGCCACTGAAATTCTATTATTGGCTCTTTAACAAGTTTAATACCTTGAAACAGCGCCGCGCCTACAATTGCGGGTATCGACATAAGAAACGAAAAAGCTGCCGCCTGTTTACGGTCTATACCGCACATAAGGCCTACTGATATTGTCGAGCCGGAGCGCGATATACCGGGCAGCGTGGCGGCAACTTGCATAAGCCCCATTCCTGCCGCAACGCCTGTTTTTATTTCACGGCGCTTATTAATTTTTACGGATACTATCTCCGCCGCGAAAAGCAGCAATGCGGTAAACAAAAATGAGAAGCCGAGAAGATAGCCGGTAAAAGCGCTCTCCGCGAAATCATCGAATAAAAGCGCGTAGATTACGGCGGGTATGGTAGCCGCTATTAAATAACCCATTTTATAAAAAGGCGGTTTAAACAGCGCTATTATCTGCTCGCGCATGACTATAACGACTGCTGCCAGCGTTCCAATATGAAGCATGGTGTCAAAGAACAGCTGCGGCTGCGTTACGCCGAATATATTGTGCAGCAGTACAAGATGTCCGCTGCTTGATACCGGCAGAAATTCTGTTAAGCCTTGGACAACGCCAAGCACTATCGCTTCTAAAATACTCATATTTTCTCTCCCGCTTATTGTTCTGATATTATAACAGTAATGATATGTTTTGCATAGGCGTGATATGCCTCAAATGGTTTTTCACTTTAGCAAAAAAAACGGCGGAGAATATTATGCGCCTTTATAACAATCGGCAGGAAATCCACAAAGTTTATCGAAAACAATATATATTAATATAGAAAGCAGAAAAAGTTGTATGAAAAGAAGTCAGATAAACAGCGCGCTTATATGGGCGATGGAGCTTATAAAAAAGTACGGTGTCAGCCTTCCGCTGTACGCTTACTGGACGGCGGATGAATGGAGAAAAAACAACGATTTAACAGATACAATCCGCAAAGTGATGTTAGGCTGGGACATAACGGACTACGGACTTAACGATTTTGAAAAAATCGGAGGAGTGCTGTTTACCATAAGAAACGGGGACCCCAACGATTCATCGGCCGGCGTGCCTTATGCGGAAAAGCTTATTATGCTAAAGGATGGACAGGGGCTCCCGACGCACTTTCACTTTAATAAGACTGAAGACATAATAAACAGGGCCGGCGGCGTTATTGCGGTAAAGCTTTATAATTCTTTAAACGACTACGGTATAGATTATAACTCTCCCGTAGAGGTTTATTGCGACGGAATAAAAAATACGGTAAAACCCGGGGAAACAGTTTATATAACCCCCGGCAACAGCATAACGCTTAAGCCCTTTATGTATCATTGCTTTTCAGCCGCTAAAGGAGAGGGCGATTTGATATGCGGGGAAGTATCGTCGGTAAACGATGACAGGACAGACAATTTCTTTTATGACAAGCTGCCGCGGTTTGGCGCAATTGACGAAGACGCCCCGCCGCTTATGCCGCTGTGCAACGAATACGATAAATGGATAAGCCAAATTATTTAATATGCAAAAAACATTGAGACTCGTGAGCTTTAACCGCGCCTACACTCAATAAGAACGAAACACACATCGTTTGACCGATGAAACGGTAACCGCGCTTTTTAAGGTCTGCGCAAAGCGCCGCGCCTTCGCTAAAACCGTACACATACCGAACAAAATCACCGTCGTCCGGAAACTGTGCTTTATGCAGGCGCGCGTTATGTATAACGGCTTCTATCTTTTTTTTGTTGCGTATAATTCCGCTGTTTTTCATAAGCGCGTCAACATCCCCCGCGTCCATTCGGGCGATAAGGGCCGGTTCAAATCCTAAAAACGCTTCGCGCAACGCGTCGCGCTTGTATAGTATCGTACGCCAAGATAATCCCGCCTGGAAACATTCAAGGCAAAGCTTTTCAAAAAGCTCCGCGTCATTATTCATTTTTCTTCCGTATTCGTTATCATGATACGCCTGCATAAGCATATCGTTTCCGTTTGCCCAAACGCAACGTTTACATTGCTCGCAATTTTTCATACTATGTATTCTACCACAAACCTGCTAAAAAGATGTTAATATTTATTTATGTTTATGATAAGATAATAGAAAACGGAGGCTGTTTGTGAATAACTTTCTTAGCGGTAAAGCCGCCGAATTAAAACCGTACACCGCGGGAGCGCAGCCGGCAGGCGGCGGCATAATAAAGCTTAACACCAACGAAAACCCATATCCGCCCTCGCCGGAAGCGGCAAAGGCTTTAAGCCGGTTTAACGCCGCGAAATTAAGGCTTTACCCGCGCACGGACGGAGGGGAGCTTAAAAGCGCGGCTGCCAAAATAAATGACGTGCCAAACAGCCATGTTTTTTGCGGTAATGGCTCCGACGAGGTTTTATCGTTTGCGTTTTACGCCTTTTTTGAAGACGCTGTCGTATTTCCTGATATTACATACAGCTTTTACCCGGTATGGGCAGATTTTTACGGCATTAATTATAAAACCGTGCCGCTCGACGAGCAGTTTAACATACCGGTTGATTTGATGCTCGGCGGCGGAATCGTTATAGCAAACCCTAACGCGCCTACGGGGATAGCCCTTAAGCTTAATCAGATAGAAACCGTTTTAAAGCGCAACAGAGATAATGTGGTAATTATAGATGAGGCATATGCTGTTTTCGGCGCGCAAAGCGCGGCGCCGCTTATAGAAAAATATCCTAACCTTCTTGTCGTGACGACTCTTTCAAAATCGCACGGATTAGCCGGGCTTCGCGTAGCGTATGCGCTTGGGCAGCCGCATTTGATTGACGGATTAGAGCGAGTTAAAGACAGCTTTAATTCGTACCCTCTTGACGCTATAGCGCAGGTTACCGCCGCGGCTGCGCTTTATGATACCGGTTATTGCAAGAACACGGCTTTAAAAATTATAGCCGCGCGTGAGCGCACGGCCGAGAGATTATCCGGGCTTGGGTTTAAAGTGCTGCCTTCAAAGGCCAACTTTTTATTTGTCTCTCACGCCAAATTAAGCGCAATAGAAATAAAGGCATACCTGGAGAAAAACAAAATTTATGTCCGGTACTTTAATAAGCCGCGGATAGATAATTTTCTTCGCATAAGCATAGGCACGGACGGGCAAATGGATACGGTAATAAAAATACTGCGCGAATGTTGCGAAAAACAATAAAAGCCCCGAAGTCTTATATTTTAAACAACGGAGTGCTTAAATACTTTTCTCCCCTGTCCGGAAAGATGCAGACAATCACGCCGCTGTCTATGCGCTTTTCAACCTCCAGCGCGGCAATCATGGCCGCGCCGGACGACATGCCGCAGAATATGCCCTCCTCGCGTACTATACGGCGCACCATATTAAAAGATTCTTCCGAATCAATTTCAATTGAGATATCGATGCGCGAGGGGTCGTAAATCTCCGGCACAATTGCCTCGCTCATGTTTTTTAATCCTTGTATATAATGGCCGCGCACCGGCTGCGCCTCAACTATCTGTATTTTTGGGTTTAACTCTTTAAGGCGTCTCGCCGTACCCATCAATGTTCCGGATGTCCCGAGCGAGGATACAAAATGCGTGATACGCCCGTCAGTGTCGCGTATCATTTCCTCCGCTGTGGTCGAGTAGTGGGCAATCTTGTTATAACGGTTGGTAAATTGGTCGGGCATAAAATATTTATCCGGATTTTTGGCGACTATATCACGCGCCCTGCGTATTGCCCCGTCGGTTCCCTCCTCCTCCGCCGTTAGAATTACATGCGCTCCGAACGCGGATATCATTTTCTGGCGTTCCACCGACACGGCGCCGCTCATAACAATTTCCACCTCATAGCCCTTAACGGCGCCTATCATTGCAAGCGCTATTCCGGTATTGCCGGAAGTAGGCTCAATAATTGTTTTTCCTTTGACTAACGTTCCTTCTTCTTCGGCCTGCTGCACCATTTTAAGAGCGATACGGTCTTTTATGCTGCCGGTGGGGTTGGTGCCCTCAACTTTGGCGTAAATTTCAACACCGTTTTTTGAGGACAGCTTTCTTATCCGAACAAGCGGAGTGTTGCCTATCGTGTCAAGTATGTTTGCGTTAATGTTCATAAAGCTCCTCTTCCTGCTAATTTTTTATAGCCATTCCGGACGGGTATAAGGTGTAATTTCTATTCTTTCGGCGGTGCATTCGGGACGCATCGCAAAAAATACCGTCAACGCCTCTTTTATCCCGCTTACATATTTTATTAATACGCCTTCTTTTTGTTCCAGTTCTTTTAGCGTATCATAGCTTAGCGCCAGCTCTTCTCCCGTTGTTTCTTTTCCAAGATTGGTGTTTAAAACAAATCCGTCGGCAAACAGCCTTGCGCTTTCTTGTATACGCCGCAGGCTATCGCTTAAGCCGCGGGCGCTTTCCTGGAACGGACGGCGGGTGTTGACTACGAAAAGCACCTCGCAATCGGCGCGCATTGCGTCAAAATGCGTTTTTAAACTGCCTAAAGCGGCGGCGCCTACAGGGTCTCCCCCGCAATCAAAAACCGTATATCCCTCGATGAAAGCCGCGTAAACCTCGGGAGGCAGCGCGGGTATATCAACGGCGGTATTTGCGTATACCGGCGATATAACGCGAACGCCGTTTTTCTCAAGCATTGCGGTATGCTCCGACGAGCGAAAATACGGGTTTACAATGTCAAGGTCTACAAGAGTCACGTCTTTCTTTGCGCGGGAAAGCAAAAGGGCGATGTTAAGCGACAGTTCGGTTTTGCCGCTGCCGTAATTGCCAAACAGCACTGTGATTCGTTTCATTTATCCTCCAACCAAGTTCATTTTTACGCTTGTTAAAAGAGAGCGGGTTTAAACCGCCCTCCTTAATATTATATCAGAAAAACATCGGAAAATCTTTCAGCTTATCGTTACGGTTACCGTTGATACGCTGGATGAAAAATTATTTTCCGTAAACCCCGGCGGAAGAACAAATCTTACGTCAAGTGTATAAGTTCCCTCGGACAGCCCCTTAAGGTCTACATATGGCGCTATATTTTCCGCGCTAAGAGACGCTATTCGCGAAATACCCGCCAGTACCGTAACGTCAACAAATTTAACTGAAAGCCGGGCGGTTTTACCGCCGGATAAATTTTTGGTTTGTATTTCAACCCTCGGAAACAATTTTGTATCCATTATTTCACGAATATTAATAAACAGTTTTGCCTTCTCGGCGGTAAGCGCGCGTATGCCCTGTGGCAATTGGTAATCAAGAAGCACGACGATGCTTGTATTCTCTCCGCTGCTGATATTATACGGAACAAGGTTTATTGAAGAGACATTCTGGAGAACCGACAGCTCTCCGGCTATTTCAATTTCGTTTGGCGTACAGACAATATCCGCAATTTCATATCCGGCAGCTATATCATTCTTGCCGAATACCGATCCGGTAATATCTATTGGCACTGTTTTTTTACGAAAAACATCTAACCGCACTATAATCGAAGGAGACGTGTTGGTGAACAAAGCCTTATCGACGACATTGCCTTCCCTGTCCAGTAATTCGACGTCGACGCTTCTGCTGTATCCCTCCGTTACGCCGTCAAGCTCCACAACACATACGGCGCTGGCGACTTTCTCAACGTCTATACGAGGACCGGAGACGTTTATTATGTTGGGATAAATTACGGGTGTATCCGCGTAATAACCTTGCGCGACAAAACCGGATTCAACAAGCGAGACGGGAACCTGTTTTGTTACGTAATCGTCAATATAAAGCGATACCGTTGCCGGAGAAATGCTGCTTATTCGTCCATACGCCGTCTGCGCCGTAATCCTTAACGGATTTTGTCCCCGCTTGTTGACGGCCGAAAGGTCTACAAAGGCGAAAACGTTGTCTTTCGAAACGTACTTTAACTCGTTTTGCCTAACTTCAACACGAACGTTCACTTTCTCAACCATTTCGGATAGGCTGTCGGATATATCTAAACCTTTTGACATAAGCTCGCTCGTGTTTGTGTATCTTAACGGAATATCGCTTATAATAATTTCTCTCTGCGGATTGGTCTCCGCCAAAACGTAACTCCAAAGAATAATCGCGAAAAGCACCGCCATTATCTTAAGCACCCAGTTTGTGCGGATTAAATTCCAGATAAAAGTTAATACCTTTTTAATGCTCTTCACGTCCTTTCCTCTTGATTTTAAGCCCTTTGTGCTTTGCGGACTGCTTAACCATGAAAAGGTCCTCAAGTATATCTTTTATTGCTTTCGGGTCAAGATACCGTATAAGCTTGCCGTCTTGAGCAAGCGAAATTACGCCGGTTTCTTCCGAGACTATAAACGTTATGCTGTCCGACACCTCGGACACGCCAAGGGCTGCCCTATGCCTTGTCCCAAGCTCCTGGCCTATTTGTTTATTGTCGCTTAAAGGCAGAAAACATCCGGCGGCTTCAATAATATCGTCCCTTATAATAACGGCTCCGTCATGCAGGGGCGAGTTTGTAAAGAAAAGATTTTCAAGTAGCTCGGAAGTTATTATACCGCTTATGCGGGTGCCGCTTTCTATAACATCTTTAAGTCCGGTGGTTCTTTCAAAAACGATAAGCGCCCCAACGCGCTTTTTTGAAAGATTTAACACTGCTTTTTGAATGTTTTCAACGTTTTCCTGCGCGTTGCCGGTTTGAGACGAAATAAGCTCCAGCCTTCCGCGCCCAAGCCTTGCGAGCGCGCGCCGTATTTCAGGATGGAAAAGTATAACGATTACAATTGCGCCGGCGGTTAATACGTAATTTAACAGCCAAGTAATAGCTACAAACCCTAAAAAGTCTGTAACCCATGCCGCAAGAAGTATAATGCCAAGCCCTTTTAAAACCTGCATGGCACGCGTTTTGGATGTCAGTTTTAGCAGCCAATATATAACGATAACTAAAAGTACTATATCCAGTAAGTCAGTAAAATAAAATTTAGTCACGCTGTTTAGTATGGCGTTAATAATCTGTTCCAATAAACAAACACCTTTTGTTATTATTCCACAACCAAAAACAAGTATATATGATTATATATGATATCACTATTGCCCATATTATAAACGATTATATAAAAAATTCATACCGGTAATATGCGAATAAAATTTAAATTATAATATTGGTCGCTTCTTTTTCAGGTTAAATTTGTTTATCTTACATTACTGCTTGAAAGCATTTTTGATTTTGCTATATAATCGGTATGTATAAATTGGCCGGCTTTTAAAAAACGCGAAGACCCGCCGTCAATTAAGCAACATACGCAAGGAGACGCAAATGGGCAGGCTGAATCATATTTATGAAAATATTTTGATTGAAGCGCGCAGGTTCGGCAAAACACAAAAAGATTTGGTTTTTGGCTCGGGCAAAAAAAACACGCTTATGCTCATCGGCGAAGCGCCGGGGGCAGAGGAGATACGGCTTTCGCGGCCTTTTGTGGGACGCGCGGGTAAAAACCTGGATATGTTTCTTAATGTGCTGGGTGTTTGCCGCGCCGATATATACATAACCAATGTCGTAAAATTCCGCCCCTTTACCGTAAGCGCGAAAGGAACGCTTTCAAATCGTCCTCCCACAAAACAAGAAATAAACGCTATGCTGCCGTATCTTCTGCAGGAAATAGAGCAAGTGTGCCCTAAGGTTGTTGTAACGCTCGGAAATGTTCCGCTAAAAAGCCTGCTTGGCAACGATAAAAGAATAGGCGAGTGCCATGCCGTGCCCGCCCGCTCTTTTGCGCTTTCCCATAAATTCGAGCTGTTTCCGCTTTATCACCCCGCGAGCGTTATATATAACAGAGAACTAAAAACAGTATATGATAATGATATAAACGCATTAAAATCATATCTGGAAGAGTTGCGAATCATAAAGACTGACGAATTGCCGGAAAATAAGGAGGCGTTATGAAACCGGTTTTTGTTTTATATGTTATTATTATATTGGCGGTTCTGGCGGGCTGCGCGTCCGGCGGCGAGCAGCCCTCGCTCGCTCCTTCGGAACCGTCCAAATTGCCCGAGCCGGCAAATACGGACGGCGTTATGCCTAAACCCACGTTATCCGCCGACGATTTGTACACCGCCCCTCCCAACACGCCCGAGCAAACAGAAAAGGTGTGCTACATAACAGGAGAGGGCGTGCGTGTGCGCGAACAGGCAAGCCTCGATTCCCAAATATTATGCGTGCTTTTGTACGGCACACAGCTTACTAAAACAGAAGACGCGCAAGGATGGTCTAAAGTGGAGTATGGCGATATAACAGGATATGTGCGAAACGATTATTTAAGCGAAACCGCACCGGCGCCGCGTCCGTCGGCGCCTGCCCAAAATCTTAGGGAACCAAAAATAGTGGTTAAAAAGTCTCTGCGTCTGCTTGAGCTGTGGGACGGAACAACGTTAATTGACAGCTATTCTGTTGGCCTTGGGGGTTCTCCCGAGGGACACAAGCAGGCGGAGGGAGACGGCAAAACGCCGGAGGGCGAATATTATGTTTGCAAGCGCAACCGTAACAGCAGTTTTTATTTATCACTGGGGCTGTCGTACCCTAACAAGCAGGACGCGAAGGCCGCTTTGGACGACGGGCGAATTAACAGGCGCACATATGAGAGCATTAAAAACGCAATAGAAAGAAAAGAAAAACCATCGTGGGACACTCCCTTAGGCGGGAAGATAATGATACACGGGTGTGGCGGCGACAGCGACTGGACGGCGGGCTGTATCGCGGTAGACAATGATATTATGGACATACTTTGGAACGCGTGTCCTCTCGGGACGCCTATTACGGTATTCCCGTGATTTTAGCGCGTTTAAATGCTTTCGCCCGGCAATATCAAGGTTACACAGTTAAGCGTGCTAACAAAAAAGCCCTCCGCGGTTTTACGGCGGAAGGCTTTTTTTAATATTATCTCGACAGCGTTTCAATCGCCTTTTGAGCCACATTATCCGCAGTGAAGCCGAACGCTTCAAAAAGCTCGGGCGCGGGACCGGACGCGCCGAAGCTGTCAATCGCTATTATCTCGCCTTTGGGACAGGCGTATTTATGCCAGCCAAACGAAGCGCCCGCTTCAACGACAACGCGCTTATCGAGCGAGTCAGGAAGAACGCTTTGCTTATAAGAATCGCTTTGCTTCTCAAACATTTCTATACAGGGCATGGAAACAACACGCGCGCTTATGCCTTCCTCCCAAAGCTTTTCGGCGGCGTCCATGCACAGCTTAACCTCGCTGCCTGTGCCTATAAGCGCCACGGCGGGTTTCGCTCCGAAATCGGCAAGCACATATCCGCCTTTTTGCGCGGCACTGCTTGTCTGCTCATATAAAGGCAATGTCTGGCGCGAAAGCGCTATCACCGAAGGACCTTTGGCGGAAAGCGCGCATATAAACGCCGCGGCCGTTTCTTTGGAATCGGCAGGACGCCACATGTAGGTATTGGGTGTGGCGCGCATACAGGCAAGCTGTTCTACGGGCTGGTGCGTCGGTCCGTCCTCGCCTACGCCTATGCTGTCATGCGTCATAACATATATCACGGGCAGCTTCATTATGGCGGACATACGCACCGCGTTTTTCAAATAGTCGGTGAAAACAAAGAATGTGGCGACATAAGGAATTATACCGCCGTGAAGTGAAAGACCGTTTGCCATGGCCGCCATTGCAAACTCGCGAACGCCGAAATGCACATTGCGCCCTTCGCGGCAGTCCGGCGCGAAATAGGCTGACGATTTTAGCACTGTGTTATTTGAAGGCCCAAGGTCGGCGCTGCCGCCGAACAGTCCCGGAAGTTTTTCGGCAAGCCGGTTTAATATAATTCCGGAGGCCTGACGGGTGGCCAAGGGTTTGTCAAAGTCGTACAGTGATTTATCGCCAAGCACATCTTCGCCGATTGGATTAAAATATTTGTTCCATAAGACCGACATATCGGTATGCGCCTTTTTATATTTGCCGAACATATCGTCCCAGGCTTTATTGGACGCTTCAAAACCTTTCTGCAGTTTTGTTATTTCTTCTTTTACGGCATCGGGGACAATAAAGCTTTCTTTATACGGCCACTTTAAAGTGTTTTTAAGAGCCATTATATTCTCGTCCCCCAAGGGCGCGCCGTGGCATGAGGCGCTTCCTTGAACCGCCGGACACCCATAGCCTATATCCGTGCTTATTATGATTATGGAAGGCTTTTGTGTTTCCGTCTTCGCGGAGCTTATCGCTCCGGAAATTCCGCCGGTGTCGGTATTGCCGTCCTTAACCGACAGCACCTGCCAGCCGTACGCCTCGAACCTTTTTGCAACGTCCTCATCAAACGCGGTGTCCGTCGCGCCTTCAATGGTGATATTATTGCTGTCGTAAAGCAGTATAAGCTTGCCTAATTTTAGTGTGCCCGCCAAAGAACACGCTTCGGACGCCACGCCTTCCATAAGGCAGCCGTCCCCAGAGAGCACATATGTATAATGATCAACTACAGGGAAGCCTTCCTTGTTAAATACGGCGGCAAGGTGCGCTTCGGCCATGGCCATACCCACTGCGTTGGCAATCCCCTGCCCTAGAGGCCCTGTTGTTGTTTCTATACCGGGCAAATAGCCGTGCTCCGGATGTCCCGCCGTCTTCGAGCCGTATTGGCGGAACCTTTTTATATCGTCAATGCTCACATCGTAGCCAAAAACATGAAGAATCGAGTAAAGCAACATTGAGCCGTGACCCGCGGACAGCACAAACCTGTCCCTGTTAATCCAGTCCGGATTTTTTGGATTGTGCTTTAAATGCCGCGCGAACAAAGTATAAGCGATAGGCGCGGCGCCCAGAGGCAGACCGGGATGCCCGCTGTTGGCTTTCTGCACACCTTCGGCCGATAGTATGCGCACAGTGTTTATCGCTAAGCTTTCCGTTTTATTCATTTTATATCCTCCTGGTTTATACTGCGGGCTGCACGTTGGCTTTGGCAGCGTTAATTAATATTATAGTGCCGCAAACACAATTTCACAACAGGCAATACCCAATAGGACAAATAAGAGGCGATAGCCCCGCCGAACAACATCTGGCGGGGCTAATAAGCAAAAGTGTTAACCATAAAAAATTATAACCGACCGCTTACTGCCGAGCGCTATTTATAATAGATGTAACAATTGACCTTATAGTTTGGCTCGGCAGACACATCGGCATCGTATGCGTAGTATTCAAGGGCGATGCTGTCAAAATAGTCGCTCTCAACGGTAATGAGGTATGAATGAAAGAAATCGTTCTCTGTAGCCACAGATGCATTAGGGTTGGATGAAAGACTATCCACAAGCTGAAAAATACCGTCCTCCGTCACATTCCACCAAATCATGCCCACTTTTCCAAGAGCCGGACCGGTTTCCGCTGACACGTAGTTGCGTTTGGGTGAATACCCTACGTAGTCGGTTTGCTCAAATGACGCTAAAGCGGAGACAAACGGAAGGGAAGCCATCTTAAAACTGTCTGCAGCAAGCGTATCGAAAACTTCGTTCCGCATGGGATAACCATAGGTGAGGCGCGCGGTGCCTTCATCGGTATAGCTGCTGTCGATATAAAGCCAGGACGTTGAGTAACTGTCTTCGCTGCCTTGCGCCCACTTCTGTACGATCTTTTTTTTCGACCCATCGGAGCTGTAGGTCGTAATGGTATGATCGGAATACTCTAGGTTCAGTATCATACCAATATCCGCCGCTAGGTATTTGTAATTAAAATTATCACTATAAACAGGATCGGCAAACAGTAGGCTGATATCGTAACACGCGGATTCATAGGAAATGATGGTCTGACCGGACGCTTCATCATAGCCTTCGTTATAGTTTTCATAGATAAAACCATGGATCAAGTCCGGTGAAGACGTATCAAAAAACGAAGAAGAGTCTTCTGCGTACAGCAGTATTGCCATCTCAACCTGCTGGCTACATATTGCCTCAACAATGAATTTCCGCGGGTCTGCGGAAAAACGTTGGACAGACACCGGAACCGGCTCCGGAGTGGGCGTCGGTTCCGGTGTCGGCTCCGGCGCGGCGGATACTGTTTCAGTCGTATTAGTCTGTTCCGTTTCGGAGGGCGCGCCTGCACATGCCGCCGTGTTAAACAATATAATCAAACCAAGTACCGCTAATAATATTTTTTTCATTTTTAATACCTCCTGATTAAAAGTTGTTATCCTTCGAATCAACAATAGCATACAGGAAAATTATTAACGGGGAAATGTAAAAATTAATATATGAAATGTCAAAAACAAATTTTACAGTTTGAGTAGTAAAGCAGCTTCAAAATACTGGCCGTTTACGACAATGGATAGATTGCCGTCATATTTGTTGACGATTCCCCTAATTAGCTTTAGTCCGTATCCATGATCTCTTTTGTTTCTTTTTGAGGTTATAAATTTAGCGCTATCAGAAGTGAACGCTTCCTGATGAGAATTTGCAAACTGGATCATAATATGATCCGCTTTTTCTGTTGATCGAATTCTGATAAATCGCTTTTTTACATCATCGATTTTCTCGCATGCCTCTATGGCGTTGTCATAAAGGTTGCAAAAGAGGCTGCATATGTCCATATCTGTAATACTTGTGTTATTAATATCACTTATCAATATATCCGTGTCGATACCTTTATCGCGCGCCATAGCCGTTTTAGTGGACAGAATGGCATTGACAATAGGTTTGTTGCAATAGTTCACCCGCTTTACCTCGCTTAGCTTTTCATCGATGCCATTCAATAGCCGAAGCGCATCATCTTTAGGGGCTTGTGAATCAGTAAACAGCGCATACGCCGTTTGCAGTTGGTTGGATATTTCATGTCTCAATCCGGCTGTTTCCCTAGCCTTCTCCATGACAAATCGGTAATAGTCGTAATGTAGCTTACTTTGCTCTTTCAGGGAGGAAAGCTCAGCCTCGTCTTTTTTAATCCGCACCAGCTTTTCTATAAGTATATATACGATGATATTGGCCGCCAGCGTGATCACGGAATGTACCAGTATAAACCATATGGAATTTTGTACAATGGCGTTTTTGACCAAAGCCAGCATTGATAATATAAATATGATCTGTGGGATAAATACGAACAGCATAAGGCCAATAATAATAATTTTGATATCTTTCCGGATATCTTTATAAATTGCAGAGACAATGATTACTTCAATGATAAATATATTGGAAAAGACCGAAACCATAATCAGCCTTATGTCATTTAATACATTCGGATACAATAATGAGGGATCTACATGAACCAATGGACTTAGAATAAGAATGGCAATTGCCTCGGCGGAGAATATAACCACAAAAAAGACGACAATTGACACAATTCTTTTCTTCATCTGACCAATAGAGAGAAACAGCAATAATATACTAATTACAATAATCGAAATAAGTATTTTTAACAGAACCAAATGGCTTATATAATAAGTGGCAAAATAATACGCCATCTCGCAGACAAAAAAAATTATGACCGTCTTTTTTTTATTCAAACGCAACTGAAACATATTGATGATTAACAAACACATCATCAATGATGGAGCGATTTGCCCCAGAATATCTATAATTGACATAAGCTTCCCCCTAAATAATGAGTATATAAATTGATTGCTTTTTTTAAACGGCTCTGACTTATAGGTATCACCTCACCATTCTGTAAGACAAAGCCGCGCGCTTTTATTCCTGTTATAAAACTCATATTAACCAAGAAGCTTTGATGGCATCGTATAAAACAATCGGGCAATTTGCTTTCGATATCATTCAGTTTGATATAGGCGTGGTGTATTGTTGAAATATTATAAATCTTTATTCTTCTCGCAGAGCTTTCAATATACAAAATGTCTCTCGTATTGACATTAAACATTTTACCTTTTGAATATATTTGAACCGACAGGCTTTTTCTCTTCTCAATTTGTTGAAACGCTTTATCCAGCGCAAGTTTTAGCTTTTCTATCTTGACAGGTTTCACCAAAAGATAGATGGGATCAGCCTCGAAGATATCGCCTGCAAAATCAATATATCCCGTAACAAAGATAATAAGCACATTTGGATATTGTCTCTTAATCTTTTTGGCAATGTCAATTCCGTTATCATCACCAAGATCGATATCCAATATCAAAATATCGGCTTCTTTATCTTTTTTTAAATAGGCAATTAGTTTTTGAGCGGAATTGACCGTCGTTATATGAAAATCGGGCTGTTTAAGTTTATTCAAATAAGAGATGATAGACTTTAAAGAGACAATTTCATCATCACAAACAATGATATTCAAATTATGCTCCCTGCGCGAAATTGTATATATTAATATACAATTTTATCTCTCAAACGGCAGAGCGTCAAGAAAAACATTGCAAACATTGGTCGGTTATAGATTGGCCCGGATTGAAAATTCAAGTGCATAAGGATAAGAGCAGATAAAAAGGCTCAAACCCAACTTTGTGATAGGATAAGTTGATCAAAACCAACCAACACAAAGGAGAAGGGAATGAGCCAAACACAGTGT
>Ga0265293_10008715_pt1 | contig 14905 bp, 11 predicted proteins | sample Munlanlewell138R_FD_192505 | JGI IMG/M metagenome (GOLD analysis project Ga0265293, IMG submission 192505) | Leachate microbial communities from a municipal landfill in Southern Ontario, Canada - Leachate well 138R | ecosystem: Engineered > Solid waste > Landfill > Unclassified | place: Canada...
GATGTCGTCCCGCTTAAGACCGATGTCGTTCCGCTTAAGAGATCAAGCCATAGAAGCGCCCGGTGCTGTTCGCTTCGTGAAGCATCTGTAAATCCAAAGGAGGCGCACACCTGCGAAAGCCGGGCGACCGATTTCAATGGGTCGTCAACAAAAAGATTGCGAATTCGTCGAGCCACCGGGTGATTTGACAGGGCTGTGCAACGGGCTTTTGTGGCCACTTTGCCGCTGTCGATATTGCAAAGCTCGTCAAAAGATAAGGCGCTGTCCGCTCCGTCGCTGACCAGGGCTGGAATCGCCCTGCGCCCGCCCACCAGGTAAACATATCCCGGATCAATACCGGCTACGTCGGCCAGAAATCGCTTGAGTTTTTGTCCGGCTTCGCCGTTCGTGTCGCCTATTGTCGCCGAGGTTGCAACAAACCTGACTTGTTCCGGTTTAACGCCAAACGCATACAGTACCCGACGAATCAAAAGGGAGAGTTCCGCAGCTTGCGAACCGATATAGGTGTGGGCCTCGTCCAGGACGATCCACTCCAACTGGCCTTGGGATTGCCGAAGGATGGGAGCATCGGCGGTACGCACCAGCATATATTCCAGCATGGTGGAATTTGTGACCAGAATCGGCGGCGGCGCCGAACGAAGTGCCTTGCGATCAATAACTTCGCAGGGGTTTTCCCGGTGTTTGTGGGCTGGTTCCTCGTCTGGCGTATTGCCGTTGTACAGACAGAAGCGAATCTGCCCATCAAAGGCATGGGTCCATGCCCGCAGCCTTTCGCGCTGGCTATTGATCAGAGCATTCAGCGGGTAAAGAAATAGTGCGCGGACCCCCACCAGTTGTCGTTGCTTGACTTGTTGCTCGCGCACCAGGCGATCCAGAATCGGAACCATGAAACATTCGGTTTTCCCTGAGCCGGTGCCACTCGCAACAACCAGCGACTTAGGCGATGGGGCGGCCAATATTTTCCATGATTCCAGTTGGTGCCGGTGCGGATGCCAGTTTTTTTTGAAAGCGTAATCCTCGGCCAATTCTTTGGGCGGGTTGTGCATGGCGTTAACCAGTTGGTTGCTCAGCAAATTACCAGCAAGCTCCCCCATGGTCGGTTGCGCCGCCTCCCAGCCGAAGACCGCTTCAAAGGTCGGGTCGCCAAGAAAACTGCCGGACACACCAAATGGATGGGAAAATATCTCGGCCAGATACCGGCGCAAAGGCACGTTGGCAAAACCGAGTTGTCCGATGGTCGCCAGTTTTGACCGCTCTGCCAATTGCGGCAATAGGTCAGAGAAATAGGAATGACTCATTTCGAGACCTCAAGCTGGAGCAGGCCTAATGCCAGGCAGCGAGCAATGGTCCAATCGTAAGCCTCGTTGAACCATTCAGGATCAAAGCCTTGATGGATACGGAGTGCATGAAAATTTTCGGGGGTGAACATCTCCCTGGTTGCGCCAGTTGCTGCATAATAAGCAAGTAAAATTGGATAATTGATTATTCCATCGTGAAATCCGAACGATTGATTGCACATTATGCCTTTGTGGGGGGACGTCAGTCGAAAGTCTCTTGTCCGCTCGATATATTCATCTGGCCAAGTATCTTCTGAATGGTCTCGTCGCATTCTTTGTATGCATCCATTATCATCAGAAAACAATATATCGTCGGCCATGCGAGGTGCCTGTTGGCATAGTGAATTCAGCTTTGAAGTGTCATTTGCAGCAGCCGCCTGCGCGATAATAAGTGAAAAATTTAATGCTCTATGGCTTTCAGTAAACTTGCAGATTACGTTATCTAGGTGGGCTTGGAAAATAGCCGCAAATGCCTGTGCCTTGCACTGGCGCTCAAGAAGATTTATGGCATTCACCCAGGCTACATACGGCACAGCCTCCCAGGCAAAGGGAAGCTCTTTGTCGAATCGACTAACAAAATCGGCAGGAAGATCGCCGATGCGCATAGCCAATGCCGTCATTCCCTCTGGGGCCCGAGCAAACCTTCTCCAAAGATCAAAAAAGGGCAGCGGTAGATGTCCAATACTTTTTGCCAGCTCTTCGACTTTTATCCAATCGGGGTGGCTATAGTCTGCGACCATTTTTGCAATAACTTCATCCAGAGCAATTTGCCGAGCTTTTCTGCTGTCAATGCCCAGCGCCCGCCCCAAATCGGACATTGCTTCTGCCTCGCCGGGGATATTCCAAACGAAAGGGCAGACCGTTGGCGTTTCGTGCGCTGAGAAGATCAACCAGGATCCGGATTCCTGGACATGGGGATAGAACTCCCATGTGCCGGTGGCAATACCCTGAGAGAGGACTGGATGCAATCGAAACGGATTAGTTCCCGCCCGTTCCAGCAATATGGCCATGACCTGCATGTCTGCCAATCCCTCTGTAGACATCTCCTTCATGGTTTGGTCAAGACGCACATATGCGCCGTCTTTTTCAAGGCTAGAGGCATGTCGGGTAATGCGAAATTTAAATTCCTCTTTTCCACCAACACGGAGACTTACGTTGACAGCGGCTTCAGGGCGATCGTCGATTGAGAGAAGGTGTTCAATTTCCTTTCTGTAATCATGTAGTCTGAATTCGGCCTGCAATCCGTCAATCGTTCTATCTACAGGTGTGATACTGACGCCACCCGTTGTTAGTTCAAGCACCACCTTTGGATGGTTGCCCTGCGAGCCATTGAGTGCCAGCATGCGGATCCCAGGCAACTTCTCGATTGGAATATTTGTACCCGATTTAATGGGCTGCCCTGCTTGATCAAAGGACCGAGCGCCTCGCAGAGGGAAGGGTAATCGTAGCCGAGCAGTTTCGACAGTGTTCTCCCATTCAATTTCAAGCTCGACATGCTCCGGTGGATAGCTGTCGCCACCGTATGTCAGTGTAAGATTTAGGTTGTCGCCATCTACTTTTGGCTGGACCTTGACCTCGCCGATATCGGTGGTAGCGTATTTGGCTGCCCAATTTTTCAGCTGGATAATCCCTGTATGGGCATCCACAAATTGGTAACTAATCGATGCACCCTGAGGCAAAACCAATATTCTCGAACGATGCAGCAGAGAACCTTCTGAATCTTTATATAGGGCAATGCCCGGTCCCAACGGCTCTCCGACCTGCCGACTTTTATCCCCTCTTGGGTTCCACATTGGCCGTCCCAAAAGTTTACGGTTGCCATCGGCATCCATGATGTAAAGCTTCGGAAGTCCGCGATATGCCAATGTCGGGCTAAGAAACTCCTGCCAGACACGATCCCCTTGCCAGACATAAACCCCGTCGCCCGTCCCCTTGCCGGTGCTCAGCCGGTATCGACTGCCATCGCCATCGTCAAGAGTGATCGAGCCGCTGTACGTATACAAGGATCGTCGTAGGGAAGGAATTTTACCCACCAGGGTCACGGGATCATCGATGTGCCAGTGCTCGGGTATGGCGACCATTCCCGTTTCGGACGCAACGCCGCCGCACCCTTGGCGAACAAAACGAATGCCATCTTGCGACAACTCAAAAAGCCAAGGCAAATCGGCATCAAGCGCATCGCCCTTGGTTGCCGTGGCAGCCCAAGCCTGGCCGTCGATGGTTTTTAATCGCAGTAGTTGCTCGCCAACTGCGTCTGCCCCGTAGGCATCCCATGTGCCGGCACGATCTGCCCGATATTTTGCAGCACCAGCAGCACGGCGAAAAAAGCAAGGCAAGTTGCCGTTAACCAAGGAAAGCTCAAGAATACGGGGAAGAGGATCTCCGTTCTCTTTCGATGAGTCCGGTAAAAATACGTTACAGAGGGAAATAGACTCCACCGCCTCGGGAATAGCGATGGACGATTTGAGTTGCCAGATTTCATCGGTTTTTTTCAGTTCGCGAACGACGCTGAATTGGAAAGCACGGGGGGTGGCTATTGTTTTCTCGAGGAGGGATTGAAGCAACTTTGTCGTTTGATCGTCATCGACGCGCAGAGGGAACCTGTACCGCCAATTCTTATCAAAAGCATCAAGCTGCCCGAGAATATCTTGAGGATCGGTGATTTCAGCTAGTGATTTGAGATGAAGGACAGTCCAAACGAACTCAGCTAATAACTGATAGAATGTCTCATTTTGATATGTTTTCCGAAGTTTGTCTTTTGATAATTCGATCCATTTTGCGATGTCATCGACCTCCGCGCCCCTTGATTTAGCTCTGTCTATAATGCTGATTAAAAAGCTGCCGAGGGGGCAGTCTCTATCGGTCAACATCGGCAAAGGAAGCCCGCCCTCAAGAATTAGGGTACCTAACCATTTTCTTCCGCCAGCATCCGATATCTTCTGGTCAACATCTCTATTCCACTCTTTCAGCCCTCTTTCGATACATTTGTAAAGATTTTGATATCGGTCCTGATTTATATAAATCTCAACGCTTTTAAGTACACCAGCCCACTCTAAGCCACTGTAATTTTGACGAAAATACTCGGATGCATACAGGACGAAAAGTCCGCTAAAAGTTTGACGGTCGTAGTTTGTATAATATCGTTCTCTTGCATTGAGTTCACGAACAGAATCCTTGACAATCAATCTTAGCGATCCGAACTCATTATTATTTATTAAGTATTTATATAATGGCCGTTGGTCGGGGCACGCGAGGCCGTGTCGGGCAAGAAAATCGCTTCTCCATTCATTCCATGATTGGCATGACAGCATAATCCACCCCCAATTACGTGATAGGTTGGCGAGCGCCTCCAATTACGCCCCAAAAAGAATTTTCCGCATGGCACTAAGATCTTTTAACTTGGCCATCCCGCACGACCACATAGCCCTTTAGAATTTTTCGATGAAACGACTCGGGGAGGCCGCGCACTACGTTTCGTAGCGCGCGCCAGCTATTTCACCCGCCGGGTGATCGCTGGCTGATCCCCCCCCATCTCGCAGTAACGGGAGCAAACAGCCCTTCCTCGCGGAGAGGGCATAACACGACTGGTCGGCGCCTTCGGATTGGCCGATGAGGGTCATGGCGCAAAGACCGGCATCGCACGCCGCATGAATTCATCGAAAAGGGGAACAGTGAAGGCCATCTCTCCATAGGAAGGGCTATAAACCATCCCTTTTTTGATGAGATTGGCCCGCACCGGGCCAAGAGTGGTGATCTTTGTCTGCAAGGTATCGGCGATATCTCCGGTTCGATGTGGGCCGGGTCCCAGTTCGGCCATACTTCGCAGGAACTGCTTCTCCTTGGGGGTAAGCCGATCGAAGCGCACCCGAAAAAAATTTTCTAGGGGTATCCTTGGGTTAGCCGGAAAATCTCCTGCAAAGCAGCTTGATCAATGCTCTCCCGCGCTTCCTCGACCGGATCCCGAAGCGCCTTGTAAGCGTCCGGTTCGGCTAGCGGGCCCACATTCGGAAAGCTGAAGAGCCTCTCGGCGTAGGATTTCGATTCTCCGGCCATTCCCGGGAGAATCGGCAACCCTGCACCGACCAGCACCAACGGGAGTTGTCGCTGTTGCATTCTGTGCATAGGTTTGAATCGGCATGAATTCTCTCCCGGCGAGACTAAAAAGTTGAATAAATACGTTAATCGGTAAAGAAATCTTCTGCAAGATGTCGATTTGTTTTATGGATGATCAGGTACAGCGAAAATCTGGGTGGCGTGGTTTGGCTGCCTCAGCAAAAGCGGTACGCTTCTTAAGCGATCTCCGGCCGGTCGCCCCTGGCGCGTTTGGCGTAGAAGGAGAAAAGGGCGAAAAGGGCGCCGATGCCCATGGCGATGCCGCCGGCGAGGGCGAGGGGGGCGCCGGGATCGCGGTTGATGGTGAACAGTCCGTACAGGCGGTAGACCGGTTCCACCGGTTGCAGCAACAGGCCGGCTTGCGCGAGGGGCGCCGGCACGCCGTCGTTCAGCCGATACCAGCCCTGCCACAGGTTGCCTTCCGGTCCGGAGAGCGCCAGGCGGAAAGCGGGATCGACCAGGTCGTCGCCGCCGCGGGCGAAACCGCCGCCGGGCAGGGGGAACGCCTGGGGAAGAAAATCCAGGATCCGCAAGGTGCGGCCATCGGCCAGGTCGAGGCGGCTGCCGGCGGTCAGTTCCGCAATTCCCCGGCCGGGAACGCGAAAACGAATCCCTACGGCGCTGCGGCCGATGGAAGCGGGAAAAGCGACCAGATCGCCATAAATCAGCGGATGATTGGGGCGCACCGTCGCCCGCGCGACCGGTTCTTCGCCGCGCAGCAGGGCGACGCGACCGGCGATCCCCATCGGCCGGCCGTCCACCAGCATCGGCGCCAGCTCCTCCAGGCGCAGGTAATGGCCGGGCAGACCGGGCGCCGCCGTCATCGCGCCGACATCGAGGCGCACCCCCTCGCTGCGGCTCCCCGCCACACTCCCCCACAGATAGCCCGCGAGCAGCAGGACGAATCCCAGGTGGATCAGGTACTCGCCGCCTTTGCGCCAGCGGCTGCGCAGGCGCGGCAGCCAGTCGAGAAAGCAGCAGGCGGTGTTCACTCCGAGCAGAACCATCAGCAAGCCGGCCAGATAAATCCACCAGGTGCGGCCGAGCGCTTGGTGGCCGGCGCTGCGCAGCCATTCCCCGAGGGGCAGCGCATCGAGGTTGCCGAAGAGGCGCGGGTTTCCCGGCAACAGCAGCGAGCCGCCCATGATCGTCACGGTGGCGGCCGAGGCGAGGACAATGGCTAATTTGAGGGAGCAGCAAAAGCGCCAGAGGATGGCGATCATCGATTCACTCCAGGGGATGGTTGCTGCTCATCAGCAGGCCGATGCCGAGATAGGTGAAGAGGACGACACCGAAGCCGGCGATGGACAACCAAGCGTAGCCGGTTCCCTGCCAGCGGCGCACGAATTTGGCGTGGCACATCCCGGCGTAGAAGAGCCAGACAAGAAAGGACCAGACTCCCTTGATGTTCCAGGAAAACCAGTAGCCCCAGGCGACATAGGCCCAGAGACTGCCGAGGATCATGCACAAGGTAAAGAGGAGAAAGCCGAGAAAGATCGCTTCTTCGTTCAACCGCCGCAATTGCGCGAGGTCGGGCAACAGGGCGCTGCCGCGCCGGCGTTGCAGCAGATAAAGGACGCCGAGGGAAAATGCCATGGCGAAAAAGGCGTAGCCGATAAAAGAAAAAACGACATGGAAAGTGAACAGGGGGGTGTCGAGCGCCGGGATCAACGGGGGAAGGGCGGCGTCGCGGGGGATGGCGCTGGACAGCAGGAGCAGATTGAGAAAGATGACGAACAGCCCGGTGGCGCCGATGCGGTAGCGGATTTCGAAATAGAGGTAGACGGCGGCCAGCGACCAGCTGAAGAAGAACTGGGTGGCGAACAGGTTGGTCACCGGCAGGTAGCCGGCGCTCCACCAGCGTTGGCCGAGGATAAGGGTCTGCAGGGCGAAGGCGGTCGTGACCAGGAGGTGAGCGCCGCGCTGCACCGCCGGCCGCCGCACCCGCAGATGCAGCAGGTAAAGGCCGGCGGCAAGCAGGTAGGCGATGAAGGCGACGATCAGCAGCGGTTTGGTTGCGAGCATGGGTGTTTGCCTGATTATGGTTCTGGAGTGAAGGACGGTAAAGTAGCATGACGAGGCACACGCGCCAAGCAAAAGGATTGTCAACCTGCCGCCATGGTTGAGTTGACAATGGCCCATCTGCATGCTAATTTCCCGGCCATGAACGGACCTTTATACAGCATCCGCATGCACGCCACTCGGGGCGAGCGGCATCTTTCCGGCGCCGAGCGGCTGGCCGAAGAAGGGGCGCTGGAGGCCGTGGCCGGCGAGCTTATCCGCCGCGCGCTGCGGCATCCACGGGGGCGCGCCGACGTCCTGCGCCTGACGGTGGAGGCGGTCGATCCGGCGGCGGTGCGCCGTGGGCGTCTGCCCGATGTGCGCACCATCTCCGTTGCCGACTGGCGGGCCGGGCGTGGCGCCGCCTTGCGCTGTCTGATCGGAGCGGGGGTCTCCCCGGTAGCCGCCGAAATCGCCATGGCGACCCTCGCCGCCGGCGCCGCCCCGGGCGGTGCGAGCATGCGCGGGGCGATGATCGTCGATGCCGCAACCGGGGAGCGGCTCGAAGCCGACCCGGCGCGCGGCGTGCGGGTCAGCCGGGTTGATCTTTCGCCGTCGGCCGAAGATGAATTGCGCCGGCGTCTGCGGCGATTCGGTCTGGACAACCCGCATGTGCGCGAGGCGCTGGTGCTGGCGGCCAAGGTGCTGGCCGCGCCGGGGATCGTCGCCGAACTGTGCTGGTCCGACGATCCCGCCTACACGGCTGGCTACGTCGCCACGTCGCCGCATCTGTATACCCGTTTTCCCCACCTGAAGCCCGCCGGCGAGGAGCGCGGCGGCCGGGCTTTTTTCTTCCGCCGGCCGAATCTGGATATGGAAAATGTGGCCGCTTTTCTCGAGCGCCAGGTGCTTGTCATCGATACGCCGGGTGTTGTCCATGCGCCGGAAACCGGGGAGGAAAGCTGAGGATGGAGAGGTGGCGGCAAGAACTGGCGGCGTTGGAAGATCAGGGAATGCGCCGGCGGCTGCGCACGATCGAAGGGCCGCAGGGGCCGCGGGTGCGTCTGTCCGGACAGGACGTGCTGCTGTTGTGTTCCAATAATTATCTCGGCCTGGCCCAGCATCCGGCCCTGGTCGAGGCGGCCCGGGAGGCGAGCGCCCGTTACGGTTTCGGCGCCGGCGGCAGTCGCCTGATTTCCGGCTCGATGACCTTGCACGACCGCCTCGAAGAGCGCATCGCCGTGTTCAAAAAGACGGAGGCGGCCCTGCTGTTCAACTCCGGCTACGCCGCCAATACCGGCATATTGCAGGGGCTCTGCGGTCCCGACGATGTCGTTTTTTCCGACGCCCTCAATCACGCCAGCCTCATCGACGGCTGCCGCCTGGCGCAGGCGCGCACGGTGGTCTATCCGCACGCTGACGCCGACGCCCTCGACGAGCTGATGGCGGCCGAAGCGCCCCGGCGCAAGGGGCGCTGGCTGATCGCCACCGACGGCGTATTCAGCATGGACGGCGACCTGGCGCCGCTGCCGGAGCTGGCGCGCCTGAAAGAAAAATACGACGCCCTGCTGATGGTTGATGACGCACACGGCACCGGCGTTCTCGGCGCCAGCGGCCGGGGAACGGCCGAGCACCTCGGTTGCCTGGCGCGGATCGATCTGCACATGGGGACTTTGAGCAAGGCCCTCGGCGGCTGCGGCGCGTTTCTCGCCGCCGACCGGCCGGTTATCGACATGCTGATCAACCGGGCGCGCTCCTTCATTTTCTCCACCAGCCTGCCACCGGCGGCGCCGGCCGCCGGTCTCGCCGCCCTCGATCTGGTGACCGGGAAGGAGGGCGCAGAGCGCCGGCAGGCGCTGTGGCGCAACCGCGAGCTGTTTGCCGGCCGACTTGCCGCCGGCGGCTGCGACCTGCTCGGCAGCCGAACGCCCATTCTTCCCGTGCTCACCGGCGAACCGGCGCCGACCATGGCCGCCGCCGACGCGCTGCTGGCCGCCGGCGTCTTCGTTCAGGGGATTCGCCCGCCGACGGTGCCGGCCGGACGCTGCCGCCTGCGGGCCACGATCATGGCCGACCACCGGCCGGAGGATTTGGCGCGGGCGGCCGATCTGATCCTGCAAACCCTTGCGGAAAGCGCTTTATGAGGCAATTCGTCCTCGCCGACGGCCGCCGGCTGCATTACCGCGAAGCCGGCCACGGGCAGCCCCTTATTCTGCTGCACGGCTGGGCGATGTCCTCGGCGGTCTTCACCGAGGCGTTGACGGAGCTGGCCGATGAATTTCATGTGCTCGCCCCGGATCTGCGCGGGCACGGCGCCTCGGAGGGGGCGGACGGCTATGCGTTCGCCGATTTCGCCGCCGATATTGGCGAGTGGCTGGACGGGCTCGATCTGCGCCAGGCGGCCGTCGTCGGCTGGTCCATGGGCGGCCAGGTGCTGCTGGAGCTGTTCGCCGCGCAACGGGCGCGCCTTGCGAAAGTTGTCTTGATGGGCAGCACGCCACGTTTCACCGCCGGCGGCGACTGGGCGGCCGCTCTGCCCGTCGGCCAGGTGCGGGCCATGGCGCGCGATCTGAAGAATAACTATCTGAAAACGATGGGCGATTTTTTCGCCCTGCAATTCGCCGGCGAGGCGGTGGAGCGGCAGCGTTACCGGCAAATCGTCGATTTTGCGGTGCACGCCGGCCGTCTGCCCGAGCCGGCGGTCGCCCTGGCCGCCCTGGAATCGTTGCGCCGCGCCGATCTGCGGGAGAAAGCCGGCGCAATCGATTGCCCAGCCCTGGTCGTGCACGGCGCCCTCGACCGCATCACCCTCCCCGCGGCCGGCCGCTGGTTGGCGGACCACCTGCCGCAGGCGCGCCGGGAAATTTTGCCGGAGGTCGGCCACGCCCCCTTCCTCACCCGTCCGGCGCAGGTTTTCGGTTTATGGCGGGAGTTTCTGCGATGAGCCGGGTGCGCCTTGACGCCGAGCAGGTGCAGCGCAATTTTTCCCGCCAGGCCGGTCAATACGACCGCTACGCGGCGGTGCAGCGGCGGGTGATCGACCGGTTGCTGCAGCTGTTGCTGGAAGGCGGGCCGGTGGCCGGTCCGGCGCTGGAGATCGGCGCCGGGACCGGTCGTCTTTCCCGCCGCCTGACCCAAATCTGCCCGGGGGTGCGGCCGGTCCTTTCCGATCTGGCGCATGCGATGACCTGCCGCGCGGCCGTCGGCTTGCCCGGCCGGCCGGCCTTCGATGCCGATGCCCAGGCCCTGCCGCTGCGCACCGGAACCATGTCCCTGGTGGTTTCCTCTTCCGTGTACCAGTGGGTGGCCGATCTGCCGCACGCCTTCGCCGAAAGCGCCCGGGTGCTGCGTCCCGGCGGCCGCTTCGCCTTCGCGCTGTTCGGCGCCGGCACCCTGGGCGAGCTGCGCGACTGCCATCGGCGGGCGCTGGCCGAAACCGGCGGCGGCCGGTCCTCGCACATGCAGGAATTTCCTTCAGCAATCGATGTGCAAGAGGCGCTGGACCGGGCCGGATTCATTGGCAGCCGCCTGCTGTCGGCGCAGGAATGGGAATTTCACGACGATCTGGCCGATCTGCTCGGCAGCCTGAAGCGTATCGGCGCCGGCAACGCCGCCGAAAACCGGCCATCGGGTCTGGCCGGTCGGCGAACCATGCGGCGGCTGGCGGAATTATACGAGGAATATCGGCGGGACGGCCGCCTGCCGGCGACCTATCGGGTGATTTACGGATTGGCGAGAAAACCGTCGGGGCGCCCCTGACAAAACCGGCGGCACGACGCACTTGCGGTCTTCGGTTTCCGGGCAGGCGAGCAGAATGGGGTGATCACAGGCTGGGCCGCGCCTTTCGCTGCGGCGGACCTGCCGCCGGGCTTGGCCGTGCCATCGCCCGGCGCAGGGCCAGTCCAATCAGCGGCAAGCGCCGGGGTAAAACAGGGCGCTGATGATGTTGCGGGCCTGATCAGAGGTCACATGGTAGAAAACCTCGACCCCCTCGCGCCGCCCCTGAATAATCCCCTTGTTCTTCAACAGGGCAAGATGTTGTGAAACAGTGGCCTGGGGCAAGCCGAGACATTCCCAGATTTTCTTGACATTGCAGCTTTCCGACATCAGACCGGCAACGATCTTCAGCCGCACCGAATGCCCCAGCACCTTGAGAATTTCCGCCTCCCGCTCATAATTCTGCGCTTTATTGAATTCCATTTTATCCATGGTTGCATCCTTCCCGGCAAAAACGTGGAATTGTAGATATATGAATATCTATAAAATGTCAAGTGACCTGAAATGCAGGATTATCCCCTCTCGACAGGATGCACGGCAATGCTTAGAATAGACGCGGAACCGGGATCCCGTTCCTGCCGCCGGCGAAAAGTTGTCCGCCGGGTTTTAGGGAGTAATCAATGAAAAAACGCCTTTTCACCTTTTGCCTCCCGGTTTTGCTGGCGCTGCTGATCGCCTTTGCCGGCTGGTCCGCCGCGATGACCCCGGCGGCCGAATTGGCCGGTGAATCCCTCGATTACGATATTGCTTTTCTCTGGTTCGACCATCTGGCCGAGGGGCGGTTCTCTTTCGCCGCCGCAGAGGAGCCGGGCACCTACCAGGCGGTGCTGGAGGCCAGAACGTTGGGCGTGGCCGGGTGGCTGACCGGCGACCGGATGCAGCGCTACGAATCGGTCATGCGGGAAGGGCCCGAGGGCGTCCTGCGATCCCTCTCCTACCAGGCCTCCGTCGTCACCGGCAAGGGGAAGCAGCGCAAGGAAAAAATAAAGCGCTATCTCTTCGATTATCGCACCGCAGAGGTCAAGTTTTCCCGTCTCAAGGACGGTAAAGTCACCCGCGCGCAAACCCTGCCCCTGAACAAGGCAATACCGCCCAAAGACATTCTGACCGCGTTTGTCAATTTCCGCGCCGGCGTACTCGGGCCCCTGGCGCCGAATCGCCGTTATGTAATTCCCACCTTCAGTCACAAGGGGACGTCCGACATTGTTATTGAAACGCTGACGGAGCAGGAACGCATCGGTTTGCCGTTTCCCGCGAACGGCATTCTCGCCCGGGCGAAAGTCGACCAGGAGGTGTTCGACACCGGTGGCGGCAGTATTTACGTCTGGTTCGATGAACTCGGACGCCCCGCCCGAGGCACGGTCGAGAACGTCATCGGTCTGGGAAATGTAAGCGGCAGTCTGCGATAAATCTGTCTTCAGGAGAGGATGTTCTTGTCATGGCGAAAGAAACAATTTATGTGGTCGGCCATAAAAATCCGGATACCGATTCTATTTGCAGCGCCATGGCCTACGCCCGCCTGCGCCAGCAGCAGGGTTTGGATGCGGTGCAGGCGGCGCGCGCCGGCAACATCAACCGGCAGACCGAGTTTGTGCTGGAGGAGCTGGCCCTGCCGGTGCCGCCGTTGCTGGTCGATGTCCACCCGCGGGTGCGGCATGTGGTCGGCGAGCATGTGGTGACGGTCTCGCCGGCGACACCTCTGTCGCGCGCACTGGAACTTTTCCATCTGCATAACGTGCGCCTGCTGCCGGTCATTGATGCGGAGCAGCGGCCGGTGGGGATCATCTTCCTGAAGAAAGTCGCGGAGCGGTTTTTGATCCCCCGCCAGGAGAAGGAAATTCGCCGTGTTCGCGCCTCGGCCGATTCGATTCGCCAATGCCTCAAAGCGGCTGTTTTGCACCAGACCGACGGCGATGCGGTGGAGGAGCTGCAACTCTATGTCGGGGCGATGGCGTCGGCCACTTTTGAGCAAAAAATGGCGGGACTCAATGCGCGCAACCTGATTCTCATCACCGGCGACCGGGAAAAAATCCAGCGCCAGGGGGTCGAAATGGGGGTGCGGGTGCTGGTGGTTACCGGCAACCTGCCGGTGTCGGCGGAAATTCTCGCGTTGGCCAAAAAGAAGGGGGTGACGATTCTCTCCACTCCTTTCGATACCGCGACGGCCGCCTGGCTGACCCGCCTGGCCACCCCGGTGCATTGCCTGATGAAAAAGGATTTCGGCAGCGTCGGACTCGATGAGCGGCTCGATGAATTGCGTCTGAAACTGCTGCACAGCCCCGATCCGGGGGTGGCGGTGCTCGATGGCGAGGGCAAAGTCGCAGCGGTGGCGACCAAAAGCAACCTGCTTGCCACCTCGCCGGTGAAGCTGATCCTGGTGGATCACAACGAGTTGACGCAGGCGGTCGCCGGCGCCGACAAGGTGGAAATTCTGGAGATCATCGATCACCATCGTTTGGGGAACTTTCATACCAGTCTGCCGATCCGTTTCATCAATCAGCCGCTTGGAAGCACCTGCACGGTGGTTGCGACCCTGTTTCGCCAAGGCGGGATAACCCCCGATCCCGCTACCGCCGGCCTGATGCTCGCCGGTCTGCTCTCCGATACCGTCATTCTCAAATCCCCCACCACCACCGATGTGGACCGGGAAATCTGTCGCTGGCTGAGCGATGTCTCCGGACTCGACCCGGCCGAATTCGGCCGCCGCATTTTTGCCGCCGGCAGCGCCCTGGTTGCCCATCCTTCGGTGCGACAGCTCATTCTCACCGATTTCAAAGAGTACAAAGCCGGGGAAAATTCCTTCGGCGTCGGGCAGGTGGAAGTCATCAATTTTCTGGAATTTCAGGGGATGAAAACCGAAATTGCCGCCGGTCTGGAAAAGATCAAGGAAGAGCGAGGGCTCGCCATGGCCGGCCTCCTGGTCACCGACATCGTCCAGGAAACAAGTCTTCTCCTCGCCATTGGCGGCAAGGAATTTTCCTATCTGATCGGCTATCCGAAAGTGGAGGAAAACCTGTTCGAATTGAAAAACGTTCTCTCTCGCAAAAAACAGTTGGTGCCGCATTTGCTGAAGGTGCTGCAGGGGTGAAGGTGCGCCGCTCCCCTCTGCGCATTGCCCGCCGTCGCCGGTTTTAATCCTTGGGGGGCGTCCGCTTCTAATTTTTTTAGTCTCATTATTATATTATAACGCATTGGAATTACTGGAAAATTCTTGACCTTTACAGTCCTTTTGTATAGTTTTGCAAAGTTAAGCCATAAAAAATTTGATTATGCAATTCCGGCGGGGGACGCTTTGCCGGACTTATGAAATTAATGTAATTTTTTGGCCGGCGTTGCCCTTGGGCTGGCCTTCCCCCTTTGGGAGAGGGAAATGCATCAATTCTTCACCTCTATCCGCACCTTTATCCCTCTCTGCAGGTTGGCGCAACGATCCTGCCCCCTTTATTTCCCCCCCCCTGTTGAGCCTTCTTCTGTTTTCTTTTCTTCCGGCGGCAGGCGCCCGGTTGGGCGCCGTAAGCGTGAGGCGGCATGAAAAAAACTCTGGAGTGGACCGTTCCGATTTCCGTTGAAAACATTTCCGCCTTCTTTACCGCTCTTTGCGATGTTGTCTGCGCCGGGGCGGATATCGAGGTGAATCTGCGGGAATGCGCGGCCATTGACCTGTCCTGTCTACAGGT
>Ga0265293_10008716_pt1 | contig 14905 bp, 12 predicted proteins | sample Munlanlewell138R_FD_192505 | JGI IMG/M metagenome (GOLD analysis project Ga0265293, IMG submission 192505) | Leachate microbial communities from a municipal landfill in Southern Ontario, Canada - Leachate well 138R | ecosystem: Engineered > Solid waste > Landfill > Unclassified | place: Canada...
CTTTATAATGATGGAACTGGATTTGCATCCAATTCTTCTCCATTTTCCCCAGGCTATTTCAGTATTTATTCCTTTTTTCATAATTTTATCAATAATTCTTGATGCATCCATGGGAATAAAACTTTTACATGGTGCTGAAATTATGGCCTATCTTTTCCCACTTACTGTTGCAGCTGCTTATGTCTCAGGCCTGTTTGATGCAAAAACCAGATTCAGGAAGCTTTCTCCACCTGCTCTTAGAACAAAAATTACAATTGGAGCAATGCTTTTTGCTGTTTCTATGATTATTCCTTTTCTTGTTTTCTTTATGGAAATCAAAGAAGCTGCAATCTATATATCAGCTCTTTCAATTATAGCTTTAGCACTCCAGATTGTTCTGGCTCGAATAGGGATTAAGCTGATATCTGCTTATCTTCCTGGAAATTAAGGCTATATACTGAAATTAATTAAAACAAGTATGTCTGGAATAAGCATGTTCTAAGTTTAATATTTCACCAATTAATTTCAAACCACTTTCTCCTGTTATATCTTCTGAATACAAAAAAGGCATATGCAAAAATTGATGCATTCATGGACCACCATATTCCAGGTGCTCCAATCTCCAGAACAATACCAAGCAAAAAGCAGAGTGGAATTCTTATTAACCAGGAGCTAAGCACAACAATGAGCATAACTCCCCTCGTGTCCCCTGCTCCATTTAAAGCTCCTCCCAGGGTAAGGGCCACAGCCAAAAAAGGCTCGCTTATCATACTTATACGAATATAGCGCACACTTTCTCTTATTACAATTTCATCAGGAGAAACCAGTGTTGCAATGAACCTGGCGTTTAAAACAATTGCCAGAGTAATTGCTGTAATAATAACTACTCCAAGTGCCATTGTTATTAATCCTGCCCTGTAAGCATGATCGTATTTTTTTTCACCCATAAGATTGCCAACTATTACTGCATTAGCCATATTAAGTGCAATAGCTGGTAAAAATATGGCTGATTCTATGCGACCCCCATTTGTAAAAGCTGCAATTATTTCAACATTGTTTTCAGGAAGTGCGCTTAGTATAAGAAAAAGTACTGTTCCTCCAACCTGCCAGGAAATCTGCTGAAGCCCTGTAGGCCATCCGATTTTAAACAATATTCCAAGTAAAGACCTTATAAAGTCTCCGGTGTGCTTTATAAACTTCTTAACATGTATAAAGTTTATAGTGCTTCCTATAAACACACTTACAACTGTTGAAAGAGCTATACCATAATAGGAAATAGGAGTATAAAAAACAAAATAAAAGTTCAAAACAACATTCATTAAGCAGACAATCCCCATTGTTATAAGGGATTTCTTCACTCCTTTTGTAGCACGAAGAATTCCATTGCTACTTATGAGAAAATAATGAAAAATTAAACCAACTGCATAAATCCTAATCAGGGGAATTGCTATTTTCTTAATCTCATCCGGAACATTCATTATATTTACAACAGGTTCAGTTATTACAATTCCAGCCACTCCAAAAAACACACCTGCAACTGCAGCAGATACAACAGATGTAAAAACAGAATCCGAAACACCCCTTGTGTCCCCGGAAGCAAAAATCCTTGCTATTGTTGCAACAATCCCGGTTGTTAATGAATTAGCTACAACAACAAATATAAAATATATCTGCATGGAAAATCCAACAGCTGCCTGATATTCCCTGCCAAGCTTACCTGCAATAAATACATCTGTAAGACTGATTAAAAACTCAAAGCCCATTATTAAAATCATGGGCCAGGCCATGCTCCAGCTTAGCGCTGCCAGTTTTCTGTATTCATCACTCTTGATATAGCTAATCAAAGCCTTTATGTTTTCCAAAAACTCTATCCTTCATAATAATAAACTTGACTATTTTATTTAAACATACAAATTATTAACATAATCAAATAAAAGGCCTTTGAGTATTTTTACTGAACTTTTTATAAAAAAATTCAAAATACCAGACCATGATACAATAATATGTCTTAACTTAAGCACACATAACTGATTAAATTTTTTTGTATACAAATAATTACACTCTTTATTGAGAGATTAAATTAAATGTCAGATTATTACAATAATTATAAAAATATAAGGAATAATATTGATGAATATGCTTCTAAAATTTCCAGAGATCCTGATTCAATTAAAATCCTTTCTGTTTCCAAAACTTTCTCTCATACAATAATACAGAATGCTATTGATTCAGGCATAACACTTTTTGGAGAAAGCAAAATTCAGGAAGCCAAATCCAAAATCCCCCTTCTTTCCGGAAATTTTGAATTTCACATGATTGGGCACCTTCAATCAAACAAGGCAAAGGATGCTGTAAAGCTATTTACCACTATACATTCACTAAGCTCTGTCTCTACTGCTGAAAAAATCAATAGTGAAGCCTTTAAACTTGGTAAAATACAGGATGTACTTATTCAAATAAACAGCTCTGGAGAAGAAACTAAAAGCGGAATTGATCCAGCAAAGAGCGTTGACCTTGCAGGGGCTATATCTGAAATGAAAAATCTTAGCCTTAAAGGAATAATGACAATTGGTCCACTTACTGACAATGAATCAGAAATACACAAGTCCTTTGCCCTTACCCGCAAAACGCTTGAAAATATAAACAATGAGCTAAAATTATCTTTAAAAGAAATATCCATGGGCATGTCAAATGACTTCCTCATTGCAATAAAAGAGGGTGCAACAATGATCAGAATTGGTTCAGCAATTTTTGGAAGCAGGTAAAATATATGAAAAAAACAGATTTAAAAATTGGCATTATAGGCCTGGGCAATATGGGTAAAGCTATTTGCAAAGGTTTATCAGCTTCAATCCCCTTTGAAAATATTTATGCCTATGATATTGACCCTGACAAATGTAAAACAATACCTGAATTAAGAATCACCCCATTTATAGATGAGGTTATAGAATCAGCAGACATAATAATTATTGCAGTTAAACCTCAAACAGTAAATGAAATCCTCTTAAAGCTCACATCTTACAAGGGAATAATAGTTTCCATAGCAGCAGGCATTAAAATCGAAACCCTGAAAAAAACTTCCGGGTCTGATAAAAAAATTATTCGGGCAATGCCCAACACACCAGCCATTTCAGGGTATGGAATGACAGTGCTTTGTGCAAGTGAAAACGTTACAGAAGATGAAATAAAATCAGTGGAAAAAATATTTTTAAACACAGGGAAAGTCCTTGTTTTACAGGAAAAGCACATGGACGCAGTTACAGGTGTTTCAGGTAGTGGCCCTGCCTATGTTTTTACCTTTATTCAGGCAATGGCAGATGGCGCTGTAAAAATGGGACTGCCCAGGGAATATGCTCTTACTATTGCTGCACAAACTGTTTTTGGTTCAGCAAAAATGTTTCTTGACAATTCAGATAACCCCATTAAACTTAGGGATGATGTTGCCTCTCCTGGAGGCACAACTATTGAAGCAATTCATATACTGGAAAAAGCCGGTTTTAGCGGAATAATTATAGATGCAATTGAAGCTGCTGCTTTAAAATCAAAGGAGCTGGGTAAAATCTGATAGCAATGCCAACTCTATACCAGTTAAATATAATAAAAAGATTTTCCATTGCAGCTATTGCGCTTTTATTTCTAATAGTACTATCAGGAAATTTTATATCCTACTTTTTTTTCAAAAATGTCTCAGTTGACAAAAGCTCCTATGAAATTATAGACGGCTTTCCCTTTTTCACCTCTGAAGATGATTACATCCAATTCATTGAAAAATACCCCTACAACCCAGGTGTGGAATTTAAAATATATACAGTACTGCAGCATGACACAATATGGAAAATCCGCTCTAAATTCAACATATCAATTGAAACTCTCATATCTGCAAACCCTCACTTAAAAGACTTTAATATAAAGCCTGGCAACCGCCTTGTTATTTCAGCAGAAGAGGGCACGCTTTTTGCATTTGACGATTATTTTGACGTTAAACGAATGAAGAAAATATTTAATCATAAATACCCTGTTTCCGGGAAATACAAACCAGGTTTATTCAAATTAATATCCCCGGATGACCTGAGGCTGGTTTTTTTTAAAGATGCAATACCCCTTGTTGTAAATCCAGATATTGAAAATCTTTATAAATACAAGCTTGCTTTTACAAGCCCTTTAAACACCGGATTTTTCACATCAATGTTTGGAGACAGGATAAATCCTTTTTCTCATGAAGCAGGAATGCAGTTTCACAATGGAATTGATATAGCAACCAGAACAGGCACACCAATACGTGCAGCCAGAGAGGGAATGGTTTTTCATGCTGAATGGCGCGAAGGCTATGGCAATACAGTATTTATACAGCATCATGATGGATACACATCCATGTATGCACACTGTTTTAAAATTTTTGTTAAACGGGGCGACTGGGTTAAGAAGGGTGATATAATAGCCTCTGTAGGTTCAACAGGCCGATCAACAGGCCCGCACCTCCATTACACTATAATGCGCCATGGTCAGGCAATCAACCCTTTGAAGTTTGTATGGTAAATATGTTTTTTTTTTATCTTTTCTGTCATCTCTTTTATATTTTTTCTCAGTCCCCTGGCACTCATTACAATACGCATCTTTTTTCTCTTTAATCCCTTTTTTTATATCCATTGAGAAAAGTAAAAATTTTAAAGGTGTACTGCCTGTTTGTTTATTCTTTTCTCTGCCTCTGTCTGCATTATTAAGCACTCCTCTTTTTTATGCTGGATTAGAGAACTACGGCAAAAACTTCGCTTTTTTGCTTCTTGCAATAGTTTTTCTGATAATAATACCAAATGTCATGCTTTACTGCTTTTATGGTATATTGCATCATATTTTAAAAAGCAGATTTTTTTACCTGAATATTTTAATTCCACCATCTTTATGGATCACCATTGATTATTTAAGGGAAATTTTCGATTTTTTCATACCCTGGTATTTTATTGGCTATTCCCAGGTTGGAACTCCCTTTATCCAGATAGCAGATATTACAGGTATATATGGAGTTTCATTTTTTGTTGTGTTTTTCAATTATTCAATCACCTTGTTTTTTATACAAAAAAAACAATTCACAATCCTGAAATTTTTGCCCCTGGCTATTTTAACCTCTATTATTTTATTATATGGCACAATTAATGTAAAAGATCAAAAAATTAAAACTTCGCCTAATCAAAATATTGAAATTACAGGAATTCAGGGAAACACCGATTCCCTGGAGCGATGGGATAAATCACGCTCCTACATTACTTACAGCAAATACCTTGAGCTTACAGAAAAAAATTATAAAGGGTCAGGTATTCTCATATGGCCGGAAACAGTACTTAATTCTTCTGACAGGGTTAATTACGAAATTATTCACAAGGTTAATTCCATTTATAATTCAGATACAATTTTCATAACAGGAGGAACAAGAAAAGATTCCGGGGGAAGTTTTAATTCTGTATTTATAAGCAAAAACGGGAGCCTGTCCCATATTTATGACAAAAAAATATTATTCCCTTACTCTGAAAGAAAATTTGCAGGGTTAAGTCATGGTGGAGTATTAGGATCTACAGACACTTTTATTCCAGGAAAAAAACCCGGAATTTTTAAAAATAAACAGGCAAGCCCTGCTGCTTCTGTCTGTTTTGAATCGCTTTATCCATCTTACATTAGAAAATCTGCTAAAGAAGGGGCAGATATACTTGTCAATGTTGCAAATGACTCCTGGTTTGGAAATACATATGAGCCTTATATGCATCTTAATAGCACTATTGTTCGAGCTATTGAAAACAGACGATCCATGGCAAGGGTGACAAATAGCGGTATAAGTGCCCTTATTACTCCTTCAGGTGAAATCGTCTCATCCCTTGCTCTTAATAAAGAGGGAGCAATAAGAGGAACTTTAACAAAAAGAAAAGATTTAACCATATACACCAGGTATGGGGATATTATTATAATAATATCCGTATTAATTATTCTTTCTGCGATTTTATTGTATTTAAAAAATCCTGTAAAAAAATAATTTTATTTTTTATACTCTCTCATTAAATCAATTTTACCGGATTCTATTTGTTCTCTTCTTCTCATAAGATCAGCATTTTCTCCAAACATTTCTTTTTGGAGAGATGCTATTTTTTCCTGTTTATCTGTCTCTTTAAGACTGGCATCAGCCATTATTGATTTATATTTTTCTCTGTATTCCTCTTCTCTTCCCTTTTCAGCTTCAAGTTCCCTGTCCAGATTTTCCAGTCTCTCTACAATTTCCTGAGAAAATATCTCCTTTCGAACCTGATTTATTTTTGCGTTTTTTTCAACAGCACTCATTTCTTCAAAATCCTTTGAATAAAGGGAAAGTTTTTCATTGTAAGCAACATATGGTTTTCTTGAACTTTCAATATTTTGCCAGTCCTTTCCCCACATCTCTTCATTGAGCACCTTAAGCTTTTTCTCCTTTTCATCTGCATAGATGCTATTATCATTAAGTATAGCTGATCGCCTTACTGGATATTCCTTCATTTTCAGGGATACACCAAAAAGAATATCCGCATCCTCCTGACCAAACATTTCAATCTGTTTTTTCTTCATCATTCTTAGTACATTCAGATAATCAGAAGTTGAATTAAGCGAATCTATTTTTGAAAGCTCCTCAGCCATTATAGCTTCATAATTTATGTATTTTTGATATAAAGCAAAGAGCAAATCAGCCTCTTTTATATCCATTGACGAGTTTAAATATTTTTTTACAGCATCCAAATGCTCATTAAGCTCCATATCCTTAAATCTGCTTTGAAGAAATTTAAAATATTTAAGAGTATAATTATTTACGATTTTGTCTTTAAAGAATTCTTTTGTGTTTTGTTCATTAAAATCAACTTTTTTAAGATAGGATTTCACATCCTCGTAACTTACCTTTTCAGATGATACAGAAATAATCTCCTCATCAGAAGAACCTATATTTTTAGATACCACATTCACAACTATAACAGCCAGCAGCAAAAGCACAGGCAAAAGAATAATAATTTTTTTATTCTCTCCTTTCACAAACTCCCCCATTAGATTAATTAAAAGAGGCTGTCACAACCTGGACAGCCTCTTGCTATTTTATGTGATAAAATTTTAAAATCCGCGATCTTTAAGATCACTTACCATGTTTACATAAAATTCAGGAGCATCAAAGCCTGGTGTAATCCCAAAAAACTGATTAACTATATTAAGATGGTCAACTCCGCCACTCCATAATGCCCCTTCAATAACTCCGCGAAAATTCCCCCACTTGGCTGAAGATACTGAAACCAATCCGTCATTTGCTCCTTCATAATGAAGAGCTATAAGCCAGGGAATCCCAAGAATAAGGCTGTTAGACATATACCTTATTGTAGATGTATAACTCTGGTAATATATCCCTGACACATTGGGACAATTAGGGTTAAACACGTTCTGCATATAAGGTCTTGTTACCTCTAACCCATTATCAAGAGAATTTGGATTTGTATCGCCAAAAAGAAATGTATAAACAATATCAAGCGTATCCCCAACAAGAGTCCACCCCTGCTTTGGAACTACATTAAAAATCGTATCAGCAACCGAACTCCCCCTGTGAGGTCCTGAAATACTTGTATGTGAGGCAACTTTGGATGCAAGTCCAAGATTGGTAATTGCATACCTTGTATATATTGTACCGTGCGAATGACCAATAATATTACCTTTGCTTTTTCCTGCTATTGCCAGAATCTGTAAAAATTGTGCTTTAAATGACGCACCCTTATTTGCAGTGCTGTCCATTCCATTTACAGATGTTATATAAACATCCGCACCTTCATCCTCAAGTGCAGATTCCAGCCCCCACCAGTAATCAACAAGATTTAAAATTTTCGCCTGGGCTCCCATTCCATGTGCAAGTACAACAGGATATTTAGTATCACACCTGGGTGCACTACCAGCAGCAAAAACAAGTGCAGGAACTGCCATAATTATAAGTATAAATACCAGACAATTTTTTTTCATATTTCTTTCTCCTGTAAACTCATATAGAAGAATACTATTATCAAAACGGAACAGTGTCAACATAAAATTACCGTCCAGCCGGATTTTTTCAAAAAAAATCAATCTTTTTTTTAGTTAAGCGCAAATATACTGCAAAATATCATCACAGGACTCAAATATAAACATAAGAAACTTTAAAAGAGGTTCAAATTAAACAAAAAAATAATGCTGACTCTAAAGAATAGTTATTTATTTAAAGAAATATAATCAGTCCAGCACATCAAGAAGGGAATAAAGATCATTGCCGTCGCCTGGATATTCCGCAGCAATAAAAGAAATAAGAAGTTTAAAATCGTGGCTGCCATAATCATTAACAATTTCATTTTTAACTATTGATGAAAATGTAGCAGCAAATTTTTTATCTTTCCCTGGAAAAACTACAATAAATTTATGTCTGTCTATCCTGGCAGAGAAATCACCTGTAGAAAGCCTGGATTTAATCACTCTTTCAATTTTGCTGAAAAGGAAGCCGGTTTCGATCTGCCCAAAACGGTCGTAAAATCTTTTATAGTTTTTTACAGAAAACAAAAGAAGCGTCATTGGCATATCAAGCTCATCAGCTTTCTGAATTTCCTTTTCTATTTTCGTGTAAATATCCAAAGTTAAATCACGATAAGGATCTCTTTCCCTTTCAAGCTGAAAAATCTGATTGGTATATACAACCAGGAATTTAGAGATCCTTCTCATTCTTATATCAATTTCAGGCAGTTCAATAGCCGGATTGATTTTAAAAATTGCAATAAAACCTGTAAGCTCACCTGCAATAATAAAAGGATAAGCTATAAACTGCTCCATCTTTTCAAGGCGCACAGAACCAAATGTTTCACTCATTACAGCTGAATCAGTAAAATTATCCACAACTATTGAAGCGTTTTTCTTTGTAAGAAATGACACAAGCCTGTTATCATGCTTTATAATAAACCCAGAATCAGAGAACTGGAGCAAATCCTTCTCCTCATAAAAAGCAGGATAATAGCCATCTTTTTCAGTTTTTATAAACAGGGCATAGGATTCCAGACCAAGTGAATAAAAGTTTTTTCTTATAATATCCAGCAAGGATTCAGCGCCTGGAACATTAACCAAGGAGTTTTGAAAATAATCAACATCTGCCAAAACCTCGGATTCATTGCGAAGAGCCAGCCGTTCTATTTCAGACTTTTCAAATTTGTCAACAAAAATAATAACATTAACTGCCATTTGCGAAAGAGACTTAAGAAACTCCTTTTCAGTTTCGTTAAAAGCCTCTCCATTGATTTTTTCACCAATGCTTATAACCCCTATAAGCTGCTCGTCTTTAAACATTGGCACAAGAAGCTTTGTATCAATAGAAATAAACCTGTAATACTCCTCTCGCAAAAGAAGATCATCTTTATAATCATCAACATCAATAATGTTCATGGATTGTGTCATATTTGCAAGGATCCCTTCGTTGATATCCCACATTAAGGACTCATCTGAAATATTAAGGCCACTTGAATCAATAATTACAAGTTTAGTCATATCGTCAGATAAAGGGAAGAGAATTGAAGCAGAAGAAACTCCAAGCTGACCCATAACTGAAAAAAGAATAGTCCCAAACACATCCTCAACTGATTCATTCTGGTAAAACTCCTTTTGAATCTCAAAAAGCACCATATAGTCATCAAAATAGGGCATGTCAGGAAGGGGATACAAATCCTCTTCTTCATCATCAGACTCCTGCATCTCCCCTGGGTCTGGAGCAGCGTCATTAGTTTCAAAGGAAGCATCAATATTGTCAGATTCGGGAACAATATCCGGCTCAACACTTTCCTGTTCTATAGCTGAATCATGGGTCTCAATTACCTCTGTTTCTGTGCTGCTGGAAACAGAAGCTGATTCATCAACATCAGTGCCATCTATATCAACATCAGGAATATTTTCCTTACTATCTTCAACTGTTACCACAGAAGAATCATCTTCAAAGTCAGAAGGATTATCAAGCACAAATGCATCGGTTTTAATTATAAACTCTGTTTCTGCAGGGCCTGCAATAGTATCAATTAAAGTTTCCTTGCCATCCTTGTTTAGTTTTTGCTTATATTGCAATGCTCTTTCAAGAAGACCCATTTCATGCACCTATCTCATTCATGACTTTCACATATAGATCAAAGTATTCTGACTGGGCAAATTTTTTCACAGCCTCTTCGGGCAGCTTTTCAAACAAGCCATCAAGATAGGAAAGCAGCTTAACCAGATCCTCCTTTTTTTCAGGGAACTGGCTTGTAAAAGCTTCAACATTATCCCGATCTTCAAGTATTATTACCTGATCAGTAATATTGATAATATCCTGTGAATCCAAGGCTAAATCATCAGATACAGGAGAGGAAAATTCTTTTAGAGCAGCTTCAACATCTTTCTCTGCAGCTTTTAAAAGATTATCTGATTCATCTTTTCCCCCAGGATCTGAACCATAGTTTTTTTCAAAAAGAAATTTAAGATCTTCAACATCCTCTTCAAACACTATAGCAGTACCAGAAGAAATATCATCTTCTATGGAGTCTTTTTCATCTTCAAATAAGCTATCCGGATCATCAAGAAGATAGCTCACGCTTTTATTTCTAACATAGCTCCTGTTTATAAAATCAAGATCAGGATTTAAAAAATCAATTTCAGAATCAAAATCAATTTTGCTGTAATACTCAGAAAAAAGGGAATCATCAATTATTTCACGCTCTTCAGAGTTTAGACCAAGTATTTCAGTAATCTGACTTTCTGTTTCAATTTTTGAAACATCATAGTAATCATCAATCTCCTGTATAAACCTGCTAAAGTCATTTTTTATAATGGCATTTTCTATAAAATCAAGATCAGAATCACTATAAAATATTTCATCTTTATCTGCAGTAAAAGCAACACTCCTATCATAAAGAGTTGTATCTTCAAGAATATAGGTATGATCATTGTAATAATCAGTTTTTTCTGTAATTACAGACATTGGAGAATCGCTTACATGAATTATGCGTGAAAGCCTTTCAGTAAGAGGATCCCCTGAATAGGCTCTCACAGCATCCTTGTCTGTTTTATGCACCAGAACATCATCTATAAATTTACTGTTATTATAAGCATTAACCTCACTACTAAATCGCATGGGTATATTTTCTTTTTCAGCTGTTATCTCTTTAAAAATTTCCTCAAACTGGATATTAATAGAATTTTCTGTAATTAATACTGCTGGTTTTTCAACCATTAGTGCCTCTGCACTTTCCTTATCAATAACAGGTTCATCCAATAACTCCTTGTCCTGAGAAAAAACAGGATCATCAGAGAAAATATCTGTTTCAATATCTAAAGAACTTTCCTGCTCTGGAGGTTTTACATCACTTATTTGAGGCTCGTCAGATTCAACAGGAATAATCTCCTCTTCTATTGTCTCCTCTGATTTAACTTCATCAACAGATTCAAATTCAATTTTTTCATCTATCTCGTCAATAATGTCCGGGATTATTTCTTCATCAGGTGTATCATTATTAAAGTCTTCAAATAATACCTCATTATCATTGTCTGTCTTAACTAAAACTTCCTCAGTACTAACTGCTTCTGAAATATCCTTTATTCTCAATCCCGGAAGATCTTTTTCTTTACTATCATTTTTTTCTTCTTTGCTTTCAGCATTACCTGCAGCATTTTTAAGCGGAATTAATTCAAAATCTTCAAGTCCCTCAATCAAATCATCCTCTGTGAGAAAAACTATTTCCTCATTGGCAATTTTTTCTGCTTCATGCAAATCAATATTTCCAATAGATGAAATATCAATCTCCTCAGGAAGATTAACACTGATTCTTTTTTTTAAATCATCAGAAAGTTTGCCATTACCTGCCGAAGAAATATCTGATCTAAAATTTTCTTTTTTATTTTTATCTGTCATTATTTTTATTACGTTTAATTTTTCAATTTATACAGACTCTTAACAGTATTTGTTATTTTTTATATAAACAGGACTGAATGTCAACACCTTTACCTGCTGGATCAACCATTACAACAGCTTAAATATTTATGAAAAGTAACTTAATAATTACCCACATCAATATATTATCGGCATTTTTTAATTTATTAATAAAAAAAGGAAGCTGCCTTAAGCTAGCTCCCTTTTTTTATTTTTTTACTTATATGTAAATTTTATTTTTTTGCTACTCTTAACCTTAATCTAAGCCTGTCCTGTTCAACCTTAATGAGAAACCTTTCTTTAAAATCAGGCTTTTCTGTTGCAATAGTCTGATCATACTCGTCAATTTTCCTTTGAAGCTCATCTGCATTAAGTTCACTTTGCTTGAAAGCCTTTTCTGCCAAAATAACAAGCCTGTTATTTTTTATTTCTACAACTCCGCCTTCAATTACAAAATAATCTACAGTCTTAGGATTTCTTAGCCTTATTTCACCAATACCAAGCATTGAAATAAGTGGAGCATGATCATAAAGAAAACCCATTTCACCATTGTGAGCCTGTACAACAGCAAAACCTGCTTCGCCCTGATAAATCAGCTTTTCTGGTGTTAATATGGTACAATCTAATAAACGTTCCATTATTAGTTTCCTGCAAGTTTTTTAGCTTTTTCTATAGCTTCTTCTATTGTACCAACCATATAAAAAGCCTGCTCTGGTAAATCATCATACTGACCAGCTATAAGCCCTTTAAAGCTTTTGATTGAATCCTCAAGCTTAACGTATTTACCTGCCATACCTGTAAACTGCTCTGCAACAAAAAATGGCTGGGAAAGGAATCTCTCAATTTTACGCGCTCTTTGAACAAGAAGCTTATCCTCTTCAGAAAGCTCATCCATTCCAAGAATGGCAATAATATCCTGAAGATCTTTATATCTCTGAAGTATTCTTTTTACTTCCATTGCTGTATCATAATGTTCATCACCCACTAAATCCGCAGCAAGAAGCCTTGATGATGATTCAATTGGATCAACAGCTGGGTAAATCCCTTTTTCCGCAATTGGACGGGAAAGAACAGTCTGTGAATCCAGGTGAATAAATGCTGTTGCAGGAGCAGGGTCAGTAAGGTCATCCGCAGGCACATAAACTGCCTGAACAGATGTAATTGATCCATTCTTGGTTGAAGTAATCCTTTCCTGAAGCTTACCCATTTCAGTAGCAAGAGTAGGCTGATAACCAACAGCTGAAGGCATACGGCCAAGTAGAGCAGATACCTCGGATCCGGCTTGTGAAAACCTGAATATATTATCAACGAATAAAAGAACATCACTTCCCGACATATCCCTAAAATATTCACACATAGTAAGAGCTGAAAGCGCAACCCTTAAACGGGCTCCAGGAGGCTCATTCATCTGCCCATAGCAAAGACATGCCTTATCAATAACTCCGGATTCAGTCATTTCAAGCCACAGGTCATTACCTTCCCTTGTCCTTTCACCAACACCGGCAAAAACTGAATAACCACCATGCTGCTGTGCAACATTATTGATGAGCTCCATAATAATAACAGTTTTACCAACACCGGCTCCACCAAACAAGCCGGTTTTACCACCCCTGATATAAGGAGCAAGAAGGTCTATTACTTTAATACCTGTTTCAAACTGTTCAGATTTAGGAACCAGCTGATCAAACTGGGGTGGTTCCTGATGTATTGGTCTGGTTTCCTTTGCATTAACCGAGCCTTTATTATCAATTGCTTCACCAAGAAGATTAAATATACGACCAAGAGTTTCAGGTCCAACCGGAACATTAATAGGAGAACCGGTATCTATAACAGCATCCCCTCTTTTTATACCGTCAGTTGAAGCAAGAGCAACAGCACGGATTCTATTTCCGCCAAGGTGCTGCTGAACTTCACTAACAAGTTTTATTTTTTCACCCATAACCTCAGTTTCTATCACAATAGCGTTATAAAGTGCAGGTAACTTCCCATCAGCAAATTCAGCGTCAAGGGTAGAACCAATAACCTGTATTACCTTTCCAATATTTTCACTCATAAATCTACTCCTTAATCCTTAAATTAAGTTAAACCTGTTAACCTTTTATTTACTCAAGAGCAGCTGCTCCGCCTACAATTTCAGAAATTTCTGTTGTAATTTTATCCTGTCTTACCCTGTTATAGGTAATATTAAGTTCTCTTATCATCTCTTTAGCAGCATCTGTGGCATTCTTCATTGCAACACGCCTGGCAAAGTGTTCAGAATAGGATGATTCAAGAAAACAGGTCAGCAATCGTACTTTCAAATATAGCGGGAGAATATATGAAAATATTTTTGCCGGTTCTGGATCAAAAATATAATCAAGGCTTGCATTAGGAATCTCGTCACTATCTATTTCCATTTCCGGCATAATCGGTAAAAGCTTTAATATTTCCGGTTTTTGATTAGTATTTGAAATAACTTTAGTATAGGATACATAAACTTCCTGAACTTCATCACTTGTGAAAGTTTTTGTAAGCTCTTCTCCTAATGAAGCTGCATCTTCAAAAGAAAAACTATCTTCAAGATTTAATATATCTTTTTGAACATCCACTTTAATAAACTTAAAGTAAGATGTTGCTTTTTTTCCTATCACATATAAAAGTACTTCTTTTCCCTCTGATTCAAGCTGTTCCTTAAACTTTATGGTATTTTCAATTACATGCGCATTATAGCCCCCGCAAAGTCCCCTATTCCCGGTAATCTGCAAAATAAGAACCTTGGCAGGATTTGGAACACTCCTGAACAGAGGATGGCTTATTGTTGAAAATCCGGCTGCCATTAAATTGGAAATAACCCCATTAACCCTTTCTTCAAAAGGCTTGGACTGAGCGAGCCGCTCACTTGTTCTCTTCATCTTAGAGCTCGCAACCATTTCCATAGTTGAAGTTATTTTTCTTGTATTTTTAACAGACGCTATCCGTCTTTTAATGTCTCTTTGATTAGCC
>Ga0265293_10008717_pt1 | contig 14900 bp, 14 predicted proteins | sample Munlanlewell138R_FD_192505 | JGI IMG/M metagenome (GOLD analysis project Ga0265293, IMG submission 192505) | Leachate microbial communities from a municipal landfill in Southern Ontario, Canada - Leachate well 138R | ecosystem: Engineered > Solid waste > Landfill > Unclassified | place: Canada...
GATTCCGCTGGGCGTGGTGCTCATGGTGATCGCCGTTGCCGCCTTCATGTGGGCGGTCAAGAGCGGCCAGTACGAGGACCTGGAGGGGCCGGCCCACCGCATCCTCATGGATGACGACGATCCGCGCATCCCGGGGCGTGGTGGCATCGCAGAGGATGCCGTTCGGGACCCAGAGTCTGATGAGCCGGAGCGGTTGAAGGACGACCACGCGTAGTATAAGATTCCCCTAATATTCCTGGTGCAAGCGAACCACCAGACGGAGTAAAGCCAACAGCTGCAATCACCACGGAAGCACCCGGAAAACACGGACGAGGGTATACGCCTCACCCGCCAGATGCTGAACCGGGGTTTCACGACGTTGTTCCGTTTCAGTGCCTTCCGTGGCCGAAACGAGTATTTTCAGGACGGATAAACCATGTTCAGTTTCGAAAACTTTCCGATGGTCATTATCGTGGGTCTGGTGGTGTTGGCCTGGCTGAGTTTCTTCTCCGTCATCTTCTTCGGTTGAGTCCGGCACGCACGCACCCCCGGAATGAAAACGGCCTCCCGGGAGGGAGGCCGTTTCTGGTTCTTCACCCGGCATCAGGCCTGGTGTAGCGCCCGCCTCAGGCCTCGAGGCTGGAGCGCAGTTTCTTCATGGCGTTGTTCTCGATCTGCCGGATGCGCTCGGCCGACACCTGGTGGCGGTCCGCCAGTTCCCGCAGTGTGGTCTTGCTGTCATCGAGCCAGCGCGCCTGAACGATGTCGCGGCTGCGCTCGTCGAGCCGGTCCAGGGCCGAATGCAGGGCCTGCATCTCGTGGTTCTCCCAGTCCTGGGCCTCGACCTGGGCCGCCGGGTCCATGCGTGCGTCGCGCAGATATCCGGACGGTGCGAACTGCCGGTCGTCGTCGTCATCGCCAACCGGACTCTCGAAGGCGATGTCCTGACCGCTCAGGCGTGCCTCCATCTCCAGCACGACCTCCGGTTTGACGCCCAGGTCCTGGGCGACCGCCTCGACCTCTGCGCCGCTCAGCCAGCCCAGGCGCTTCTTGGCGCTGCGCAGGTTGAAGAACAGTTTGCGCTGCGCCTTGGTGGTGGCGACCTTCACGATGCGCCAGTTACGCAGGATGAATTCATGGATCTCGGCCCGGATCCAGTGCACCGCGAACGATACCAGGCGCACGCCGACGCTGGGATCGAAGCGCTTCACGGCCTTCATCAGGCCGATATTGCCTTCCTGGATCAGATCGCCCAGGGGCAGACCATAGCCACCGTAGCCGCGGGCGACGTGCACGACGAAGCGCAGGTGCGAGACGATCAGCCGTCGCGCCGCCTTCAGGTCATTGCTCTCCCGCAGGCGCACCGCCAGGTCGTGCTCCTCCTCCGGGCTCAGCATGGAGACGCGGTTCACCGCCTGGATGTAGCCGGACAGGTCGCCCCCCGGCATCGGCAGCGTAATATCCTGATTGAGACGGGCCAGTACTTGGCTCATTGTGGTCTGTCCTCCTGATTTTCCCGCTCGACGTGGCAGGATCTGACACTGCGTAAGAGTTTAGCAGTCGTAACCTTAGAGTGCCAAATCACCGGTTGGTTCCGTGCGGGTTGGGGTGAGGCATGAGGCGTGAGGCGTGAGGCGTTAGGAGTGAGGCGTTAGGAGTGAGGCGTTAGGAGTGAGGCGTTAGGAGTGAGGCGGGAGGCGTGAGGCGTGAGGCGTTAGGCGGGAGGCGGGAGGAGTGAAAAACAAACCCGTTTTTGGCCACGGAAGCACACGGAAAAACACGGAAAAGGGCATTGTGAAAACCGTCTATCCGGTGACCGTGCGTCACCATAACCAGCCGCCACCTACACAGACGAAGTTACAGTCGCTGCATCAATGTAACTAGCTGATATCAAATTAGTTTTCCATATCCATGAAATACAACCGCCGCCTGAGGGCCCCTTACAGTCTCATCAGAGGACGTAGGGTGCGTCGGCGCCAGCGACGCACCGTGGCGCAGTCTGCAGGGCCACAAGCCTGCCGTACCCCATCATGTAACCTCGCGGGGTTTTAACAAGGTATTCTTTCCGTGTTTTTCCGTGTGCTTCCGTGGCCAAAAACGGGTTTGTTTTTCACTCCTCCCGCCTCCCGCCTAACGCCTCACTCCTCACGCCTTACGCCTCACGCCTAACTCCTCACTGTCCCCCCAGACTGACCACTTATTTTGGTGTCAACCACAAACTTGGTTGCGGCCATGGGCCTTGGCGGCGTACAGGGCGCGGTCGGCCAGGGTGAGCAGTTCCGTGAGATCGACCTCGGTGTCGTCGGCGGTGGAGGCCAGGCCGATACTGACGGTGATGGGATGGCCGGCGGGACGCAGGGCCTCGATCTGTCGGCGTAGCGACTCGGCCCGGCCCTGGGCCTCCCGCAGGCCGCAGCGTGGCAGCAGCACCGCGAACTCCTCGCCGCCGAAGCGCACCGTGACGGTATCCTCGCGCAGCTTCTCGGAGAGCAGCTTGCCCAAGGCCTCGAGGACCCGATCGCCGGTGATATGGCCGTAATTATCGTTTAACTTCTTGAAATGATCGATATCGAGGAGCATTGCCGTGATCGGCTGATTGCGCCGGTCGGCCAGAAACTGTTCACCGTGGTCGAGCAGATAACGCTTGTTCCGGACGCCCGTCAGGCTGTCGGTGATAGACAGTCGGTGCATCTCCTCGGTCTGACTCTTCAGGGCGGCGAATTGCTGTTTGATGAGCAGCAGCGAGCGGATGCGGGCCAGCAGGATCTCCGGCACGATGGGCTTGCTGACGAAGTCGTTGCCGCCGGCGTGAAAGACCTCGACCTGGCGATTCTCGCCGTCGTCCACCGAGGTGATGACCAGGACGGGCATCTCCTGCTGCGACATGCGCAGCTTGGCGCGGACCGCGTGCAGCAGATCGCCGCCGGTCATGCGGCCCTTCAGGTAGAAATCGGTGATCACGATGTCGAAGTTGCAGCCGCAGCCATCGTGGCCCGCCTGCTGCAGCAGCTCCAGCGCCTCTTCGGCCATGAGGGTGTGCGTGACCCGCAGGCCGTGGTGCTCCATCATGCGCAGGGTATGGGCGGCCGCGGTCGGGCTGTCCTCGACATAGAGGATACGGCCCACCAGCCCGCAGTTGCGCCGTGAGACGTCCTTGATGAACTCGGCAAACGCACGATAACCTAATGACTTATCGAAATAATCCGTGACCCCTGCGGCAAAGCCCTCGCGCAGCAGCCGCTGGTCGGCATCGCCGGAGACGACCACCACCGGGGTGTACTGATGGGTGTGGTCCGCGCGCGCCCGCCGGCTCAGGTCCAGGCCGTCCATGTCCGGCAGCATCAAAGAGGTGGTGATCAGATCGAAGCGACCCTCCTGCATGTGTGTAATCGCTTCCTGCCCGGTGCCGCAATGGGTGATGCGCACAGTGGGCATTTCCTCCTCGACCACACGGGTGACGATGGTTCGGGCGAGTTCCGAACCATCCACCACGAGGATGCGGGTCAGACGTTGATTCATGTCGGAAAGGGCCGGTTGGTGCCCAGGCGTCCTGCCCGGACTGCCATCTGCTATCGGCGCGACCGCAGTTAGCCTTAGGCGGTGGCCATCGTCACGTGGGTTCGATGGCGCGCAGGTGGCGGCCAACGGCCAACCAGGATCCGGTCAGGCCCAGAATCACACCCGCCGCCAGCAGCAGCCCGACCCCACCCAGGGCCGGGCCGCCGAGCAGGAAACTGCTGTCGTAGAGTCCCGCGAGGCGGCGCACCGGTGCGTCCAGCAGCCACAGGCCGACAGCCACCAGCAGCCAGGCGAGCAGCGCGCCCAGCAGGCCGTACCAGAGGCCACCGTACAGAAACGGCCGACGGATGAAGGCATCGGTGCCGCCGATGAGCTTGCACACCTCGATCTCCTCGCGCCGGTTGTGGATGTCCAGACGGATGGTGTTGCCGACGATCAGCAGCACCGCCAGGCCCAGCAGCGCACCGACCACCAGCACGCCGCGCCGGCCGATATCCATCATGGCGGAGAAGCGTTGCAGCCATTGCAGGTCGAGCTGCGCCAGCTCCACGTCGGGCAGGCGGCCCAGTTCGTCCACCAGCGCTGCAATGGGTTGGTCGGGCTGCGTGGGCGCGGCGGCCGGCTGCACGATCAGCACGCTCGGTAACGGATTCTCGTTCAGTGCATCCAGTGCCTCACCGAAGCCCGACAGTTCGCGGAACTCCGCCAGTGCCTGGTCGCGGTGCAGGACGCGGACCGTGTCGATGCGCGGCCAGTCACGCAGTTCATCGGCGAGGCGGTCGGCGCGGGCATCGCTGACCGACTGCTGCAGAAACAGTGAAATACTGGTGGTGCCCTCCCAGCCGGCATTGAGGCGCTGCAGATTGTCCAACAGCACCAGCAGACCGCTCGGCAGGGCGAGTGCGATGGCGATCACCGCGACGGTCATCAGACTGGAGAACGGTGTGCGATACAGACGGCCGAGACTGGCGAGCAGCACCTGCGCGTGCAGCCGCGCCTGGGTGCGCAGCCACTGCCTGGCACCCGGGCGGGTGCGCCGGGTGGCACCGGGACCGACTGGCGCGGGGGCCGGTGCGCGCTGTCTGCGGTTGCGTCTCACGCCGAAGGGATCCCGCCGGTCTCGGTCAGGCGGCCGTGGTCCAGCCGCAGGATGGGGTAGTGCATGTGCGTGATCAGATCCAGGTTGTGACTCGCGATCAGCACCGTCACACCGACCTGATTGAACTGCGCGAACAGCCGCATGATTTCGCGCGACAGGTCGGGGTCGAGGTTGCCGGTCGGTTCGTCGGCAAGCAGCAGCATCGGTTTGTTCACCACCGCCCGGGCGATGCCGACGCGCTGCTGCTCGCCGCCCGACAGCGTGATCGGATAGACGCGCTCCTTGCCGAGCAGGCCGACCTTGTCGAGCGCGGCGCGCACGCGTCGGCCGATCTCGTCCGTACTGTACCCTGAGATCACCAGTGGCAGCGCGACGTTGTCGAACACGGTACGGTCGAACAGCAGTCGGTGGTTTTGGAAGATCATGCCGATGCGGCGCCGCAGGAAGGGTGTGCCGCGACGCCGCACCCGTGCCAGATTCTGGCCGTCGATGAAGATCTGTCCCTGGTCGGCGCGCTCGATCAGCGTGATGAGTTTGAGCAGCGTACTCTTGCCCGCGCCCGAATGTCCGGTGAGAAACGCCATCTGCCCGCGCGGCAGGTGGAAGTTCAGCGCGCTCAGGGCCTCGAAGCCGCCGGGATAGCGCTTGCTGACGTTCTCGAAACGAATCATGGGGTGAGTGAGGCGTGAGGCGTGAGGCGTGAGGCGTGAAAAGCAAACCCATTTTTGGCCACGGAAATACACGGAAGAACACGGAAAATTGCGAAGATAAAGGCCCAGATAGCAACCACACGGGTTGATTGCTGGGCTTTTACAATAGCCTCTTTCCGTGTGTTTCCGTGTGTTTCCGTGGCCATAAAAAGGTTTTTACACCTCACGCCTCACGCCTCACCCCCAAACAGCGCCGCGACGAACTGGTCGGCATCGAATTCGCGCAGGTCCTCGATGCCCTCACCGACGCCGATGAAGCGGATCGGCAGGCCGAGGCGCTTGGCGATGGCGAAGATGATGCCGCCCTTGGCGGTACCGTCGAGCTTGGTGAGCGTGATGCCCGTCAGCCCGACCGCGGCGTTGAACTGCAACGCCTGGTTCAGTGCGTTCTGACCGGTGCCCGCGTCGACCACCAGCATGACCTCGTGCGGTGCGGTGGCATCGAGCTTGCCGAGCACACGTTTGATCTTCTTCAATTCCTCCATGAGGTTCGACTGCGTGTGCAGCCTACCGGCGGTGTCGGCGATGAGCACGTCGACACCGCGCGCCTGGGCCGACTGCAGCGCGTCGAAGATCACCGAGGCCGAGTCCGCACCCTGCTGTTGTGCGATCACCGGAATGGCGTTGCGTTCACCCCAGACCGTCAGCTGCTCGACCGCGGCGGCGCGGAAGGTGTCGCCGGCGGCGAGCATCACCGACTTGCCGCCATCCTGCAGGCGGCGCGCCAGCTTGCCGATGGTGGTGGTCTTGCCGACGCCGTTGACGCCGACCATCAGGATTACGAACGGTTTCTTCGTCGCATCGATCGCGAGCGTCTGGCTGCATGGCCGCAGAATCGCCGCCATGTCCTCGCGCAGCGCCGCCATCAGCGCTGTGGTGTCGGTCAACTGCTTGCGTGCCACCCGTTGGGTGAGGTCCGCGACGATGCCCTGCGCCGCCTCCACGCCGACATCGGCGATCAGCAGCTGGGTCTCGATATCCTCGAGCAGTTCCGCGTCGATCTGCTTGCGCCCGAGCACCAGGGTCGCGATACCCTCGGTGAGTCCGCTGCGGGTCTTCGACAGTCCGGCCCTGAGGCGCGCAAACAGACCGCCGCCGGCAGGCGCCGGCGGCGCGGTCGCGGCTGGTGGTGCCTGCGGCGGGGCGGCTTGTTCGGCGGGCTTGTCGCTGCCGTCATCGCCGGATTTTTTGCGTCCGAAACCAAATATCATTTTTGCGGTCAGTTAGGAGAATTCAGGGGGCCGGCTTATCCTACCACCCGGCCTCGCCCAAGATAACACGAGGGATTATGGAAAACCCGACACCACACCGGATCACACGGTCCATACTGCTGTTTCTGATCATGGTGCTGCCTGCCGCCGCCCCCGCGGCCGATCCCAGTGCGGAGCAGCCGGCTGCCGCCACCCGTACCCACGAGTTCATGCTTGACAACGGCATGAAGCTCATCGTGAAGGAAGACCACCGTGCGCCCGTGGTCGTTTCACAGGTGTGGTACAAGGTCGGCTCCAGCTACGAACACGGCGGCATCACCGGCATCTCGCACGTGCTCGAACACATGATGTTCAAGGGCACGAAGAAGCACGGTCCGGGTGAGTTCTCACGCATCATCGCCGAGAACGGCGGGCGCGAGAATGCCTTCACCGGACGCGATTACACCGCCTATTTCCAGAGCCTGGAGAAGGGCCGTCTGCCGGTCGCCTTCGAGCTGGAATCCGATCGCATGCGCAACCTGCAGCTGCAGCAGGCCGAGTTCGCCAAGGAAGTGAAGGTGGTCATGGAGGAGCGGCGGATGCGTACCGAAGACAATGCTTCGGCACTCACCTACGAACAGTTCAACGCAGTGGCCTTTCTCAGCAGCCCCTACCGCATCCCCATCATCGGTTGGATGGGTGACCTGCAGGGCCTCACGCTCGATGAGTTGCACGCCTGGTACCGCAAATGGTATGCGCCGAACAACGCCACCCTGGTGGTCGCCGGCGACGTCGATCCAGGCGAGGTCCGTGCACTGGCCGAGCGGTATTTCGGCCCACTCGAGCCGGACACGGTCACGCCCCCCAAGCCACGCCCCGAGATCGAGCAGCGCGGCGTACGCCGCATCACGGTGAAGGCGCCGGCCGAGGTGCCTTATCTGATCATGGGCTACAAGGTGCCGGTGCTGGCGACCGCCGCGCGCGACTGGGAGCCCTACGCGCTGGAGGTCCTGGCCGGCATCCTCGACGGCGGCGACAGCGCGCGGCTGGCGCGTGAGCTGGTGCGCGGCAGCCAGATCGCCGCCAGTGCCAGTGCCGGCTACAGTCTCTACGACCGGCAGGAGAGCCTGCTGATGCTCGACGGCGCACCCGCCAATGACCACGACGTCGCCGCCCTGGAGCAGGCACTGCGTGCGCAGGTCGCCCAGCTGCGCGACGCGCCCGTCACGGTGCCGGAGCTCGAGCGCGTCAAGGCGCAGGTCCTCGCCGATCGTATCTACCAGGAGGACTCCGTGTTCTATCAGGCCATGCAGATCGGTCAGCTCGAGACCCTTGGGCTCGGCTGGGAGCGGATGGAGGAATACCTGCCGCGTATCCAGGCGGTCACCGCCGCGCAGGTGCAGGAGGTCGCCAAGCGCTATCTCAACGAGGATCGTCTCACCATCGCGGTGCTCGACCCGCAGCCCATGGATGCCAAGGTCCGCGCCGGTGCCGCGGCGCTGGGGGGTGGTCATGTCCGTTGACAGACGCGGTTGGTCCTACGTCGTCCTCTGCCTGCTGACCTGCTTCGCCACGTCGGTCGCGGCCATGGCACCCATCGAGCACTGGCAGACCGACAATGGCGCGCGCGTCTATTTCGTCCCGGCGCCGGAACTGCCCATGGTCGATGTGCAGGTGGTATTCGACGCCGGCAGCGCACGCGACGCCGATCGGGCCGGGCTCGCGCAGTTCACCCATCACCTGCTCGACCAGGGCGCCGGCGGACTGAGCGGCGATGAGATCGCCGCCCGGCTCGAAGGCGTGGGTGCGCGCCTGAGTGGCCAGTCGCTGCGTGACATGGCGGTGCTGAGCTTGCGCAGTCTGGTCGATCGCAAATACCTCGATCCGGCCCTGGCGGTGTTCACACAGGTGCTGACACACCCCGATTTCAACCGCGCCGATGTCGAGCGCGAACGTGAACGTCTGCTGGTCGGGCTGCAGTATGCCCAGCAGCGGCCGGGCGAGGTCGCCGAGAAGGCCTTCTATGCAGGCCTCTATGGCGATCACCCCTATGCCACACCGTCCGAGGGCACGGCGGAGAGTCTGAAGGCCATCGACCGCGATGCGTTGCGCGCTTTCCACACGCAGTACTACGTCGCGCGCAATGCCGTGATCGCCATCGTCGGTGCCCTGGACCGCGTGCAGGCCGAGGCGCTGGCGGCGCAGCTGACCCGCGGGCTGCCGGCCGGCGAACGCGCGCCGGAACTGCCGCCGGTGCCCGATCTGTCCGCGGCTGCCGAGCGGCATATCCCTCACCCGTCCACCCAGACGCACATCCTCGTCGGGCAGCCCGGGATGCGGCGTGGCGATCCCGATTATTTCGCGCTCTACGTCGGCAACTACGTACTGGGCGGTGGCGGGCTGGTGTCGCGCCTGAGCACCGAGGTGCGCGAGAAGCGCGGCCTGTCCTACAGCGTCTACAGCTATTTCCTGCCCATGGCCAGGCGTGGGCCTTTCCAGATGGGGTTGCAGACGCGCAATGACCAGGCGGCCGAGGCCCTGAAGGTATTACGCGCCACACTGACGCGGTATGTCGCCGAAGGCCCGACCGCCGCGGAACTCGAGGCGGCCAAGAAAAATATCACCGGTGGCCAGGCGCTGCGCATCGACAGCAACCGCAAGATCCTCGAGTACCTCGCCGTGATCGGTTTCTACGATCTGCCGCTGGATTATCTCGAGACCTTCAACGCCAAGGTCGAGGCGCTCACACTGGAACAGGTCAATGATGCCTTCAAACGCCGCCTGCAGCCGGCGCGCATGCTCACCGTGCAGGTCGGCAGGGAGTGATCGTCCCCCGCCAGGGTATGCACGGTCGTCGTATGTCGTGGATTGCAATATCGCGCCGAGCGGCTATGCTTGATCGGCGGCGACGGGTCAGGGACTGGCGCGCGCCGCAGACGTTTCACTGAAACCATCAACAATACGGAGAAAATGCCATGGAACGGTATGCCTCTCGCGGGGTGCTCTGCGCCCTCTGTCTGTCCACCCTCCCGCTGTCACTGCCTTCCACCGCCTGCGCGGTGTTGATCTCGGAGGTCCTCTACGACGCCACGTCCGGCGACGCCGGCAATGTCTTCGTCGAGCTCTACGGTACACCCGGCACGTCCCTCGACGGCTGGTCACTGGAAGGCGTCAACGGCGGCGACGGCAATGTCTACCGCACGGTTGCGCTGAGTGGTGTGATCCCCGGCGACGGCGTGTTCGTCATTGCCGACGGCAGCGGTGGTATGACACAGGTCGCCAACGCCGATCTCGTCGCCACGGTCGACCTGCAGAACGGCCCGGATTCGGTGCGCCTGCTCTTCGGCACCAGTGTCATCGATGCCCTCGGTTATGGTGATTTCACCGGCCTGTTCTTCGCTGGTGAGGGCAACGCCGCCCCCGATGCGCCGGCCGGCAGCAGTCTGGCGCGCCGCAACGTGCTGGTCGATACCGGTGACAACCTGGCCGACTTCGCCCTCCTGTCTGCACCGACGCCGGGCAGCGTGCCGGTGAGCAGCGTGCCGCTGCCCGGTGCGCTCTATCTGCTCGGCTCGGGTCTGGTCATGCTCGCCACCCGCGGTGTAAGGCGTCGGCCTGCGCGTCTGGACAGCTAGTCCGCGTCTCACGCACTGCCACCTCGCCCGTGCGGCATCCGTCGCGCGGGTGCGGTGGCGCTTTGTGTGTCATCCACCTATGATCCCAAAATCGCATTTGCCACGGAAGCACACGGAACAACACGGACAAGATCATACGCTTCACACAACAGCCCTCCTCACGCGCCAGGTGCCGAGCCGGAGCTTTGTGACGCTGTTTCATTTCGGTGTCTTCCGTGTGCTTCCGTGGCTGATGTGAGTTTTTCAGGTTGATGCCTGGCGGAACAGGATTTTGAACGCTATGCCTGCACCCCGACGCGCGAATCAGGTCCGGATCATCGGCGGCCAGTGGCGTGGTCGCAAGCTGCCGTTTCCCGACGTCCCCGGCCTGCGACCGACGCCTGATCGGGTGCGCGAGACGCTGTTCAACTGGCTCGCACCCGTGATCGAGGGTAGCCGCTGTCTGGACCTGTTCGCCGGCAGCGGTGCGCTCGGCTTCGAGGCCGCCTCGCGCGGTGCCGCCGAGGTGGTGCTGGTCGAGCGCGAGGCGCAGCTTGCCAAGGCGTTGCGTGAGCATGCCCAACGGCTGAAGGCCGGACAGGTCCAGATCGCGCAGGCCGACGCCCTGCAGTTTCTCCACGCGACCCCACGACCTTTCGATATCGTCCTGCTCGATCCGTCCTTCGGCCAGGACCTGCTGGCCACCGTGCTTACGCGCCTCGCTGCCGGCTGGCTCGCACCCACCGCCTATCTCTATCTGGAAGCCGAGCGCACCCTGCCGGCCGAGCGGCTCGCCGCACTGCTACCCGCGGGCTTCGACCTCGTCCGCAGCAAAACGGCCGGACAAGTGGGCTATCACCTGGCGAGAGGGAAAGGAAATGGGGACGGAGGGCATGAATCCTGATCGACACAATAGCCACGGAATCCACGGAACAACACAGAAAAATTCAACATGTAAACCCGGGATCGATCCCGCCGTTTAGGTTGTGGGCTTTATACAATGCATCTTTTTTCCGTGTTGTTCCGTGGATTCCGTGGCCAAGAAGGGTTTAAATAAGTGCCATTACCCGCCGTCCCCTTTCAGACGAGGTCGCTATGAAAAAGCTCAAGCATGAGGCGGAACTGGTCAAGGGCGCAGTGCTCGCCGGGATGCAGTATGCCGAGCAGCGGGGCGCCGCCGTCTTCGAGCCGACGGATTCGGTCAACGAGCGTATCCTGTATATCTATCGGCTGCTGGTCCACGACAAGCTCATACAGCCAATGCCGGAGGCACAGGTCTCACAGCAGTCTCTGCGTCACAGGCTGGCCACGTGGTATGCCAGACAGCTGCCGAAGGACCATCCGCTGCTGAAGTGATACCGCCGTGGCAGGAGCGACTCAGCCGGCAATCACGATGTCGTACCGGCTGGTGAGAACCGGTGATGAATACAGTGGGGCGGGTTACTTCGGCGTCTGGGTGATGCGGTCGACGAGTTCGAAGCTCAGCAGCGCGAGCGTGAGGATGATGGCAAAGAATATGATGTTCCGGTATTTGAAGCGCTGGCCGCGGGCACGCTCGACCCGATCCAGCGCCCAGTCAGAAAAGAAATACAGTGCCACAGCGGCCAGGGTGAAGTATACGATTTCCACGTCGGTCCCCTCATCTTCCGGTCATTCACTTTATCCGGCTGCACCGCACGGTGCAATGGATCGGTGTCGGTGAGGGTCGCGTAGGCAGGTTGACCCATGCCCACCCCGACCCGCCGTCCTTACCGAGGCTGACCGATGACAAGGCGTCCGTCGAATAGCTGCTGTCGACCTTGATCTTTGGCGTCATGGCGCGATGGCTTTTTTGATGCCGGCCCCGCGGGATGCAGGTGTTATAACAACCACTCGATCGGGAAAATCGACAGCACATCGACACCGAGCCGTTTCCATCTGCCGGTATAGGGCTCGTCATCATGGCGCACCGTTTCACCGTCACGCTGCTCCAGCCAGTAGAGCGCGCCCGTGTCCGACAGCATCACCCGATACGCATAGGTCGGCGCAGCGTCGAAGGCCTGGTCGAGACGGTTCGCAAGCTCCGCACTTTCGATGATGAAACCCAGTTCGGTATTCAGATTGGCCGAACGCGGATCGAAATTGAACGAACCGACGAAGATGCGCGCACCATCGACGGAGAAGGTCTTCGCGTGCAGGCTGGCGGCGGAGCTGCCGAACACTTTCATATTGGTCTTCTGTTCGCCGGCGCGCATCTCGTACAGGTGGATACCGGCTTTGAGCAGTCGTTTGCGGTAGCGCGCGTAGCCCGCATGCACCGCGGCGACGTCGGTGGCCTCGAGTGAGTTGGTGAGTATGGTGATATCGACACCGGCATGCGCCAGCGCCACGAGCGCATCGGTGCCCGCCTTGGTAGGTACGAAATATGCCGACACCAGTGTGAGGCGCGACACCGCGCCACCGATGATCTCGCGCAGGCGCGCCGTGAGCAGTGCCTCGGGCGGCGCCCGACCGACACCCTTGGCGGGATCATCGCTGAGCATGCGGGTCGGTGCCCACAGCAGCGGCAGGTCATGCAGCAGCAGTGCGCGGATCGAGGCATCCGCGCGCAGTACGTCGAGGTAATCATTCGCCGCGGCGCTTCGTGTCACACGCGCGGCAGCATCGAGGATCTCGCGCTGTGCAGAGTGTGAAGGCGCCGGCAGCAGCGTGTCGACCGGATACGCCGATGCACTCGCCCAGTAGCGGTCGAAGTCATGCGATACCGCCTCCACCACCGGCCCCACCGCGAGTACGTCGGCATCGGCAAACATGAGCGTTGCACTGGCGCCGAAATATTCATCACCCACATTGCGCCCGCCGACGATGGTGGCGCTGTTGTCGGCGGTGAAGGATTTGTTGTGCATGCGCCGGTTGGCGCGGGAAAAAGCGGTGATGAAATCAATGAAACGTAAACGGCGATGGGCGAAGGGATTGAACAGCCGTACCTCGATATTTTCATGGGTATCGAGCGCCGCCAGCAGCGGATCGAGGTCGCTGGTATTCATGTCATCGAGCAACAGACGTACGCGCACGCCGCGCTCCGCGGCTTCCAGCAAGGCCTTGAGCAGGAGCGTGCCGGTGATGTCGTTACGCCAGATGTAATACTGCACATCGAGCGTCTGCTCGGCGGCTGCGGCGAGCAACGCCCGCGTGGCGAAGGCCTTGCGCGAATCGGCGAGTATGAATACACCGCTCTCTCCCGGGTGCGCCGTTGCCCCGGGCGCACTGGCGCGGCCGAGTGCCGTCTGACGTGCCGTTCCTCTGTCGAGCGCATGGGACGGCATACGCGTGTCGAGGGGTGGCAGTGTCTGGCAGCCAGTCAGCATGACGGCACCCATGACGGCCGCACGCGACCATATAAAAGGTGATCGTCGCGATGAGCGCCAACCAACTCGTTCAGTTCCCATCATGAGTAACCCACCGGCTCTGAATCCTCTCTTGCGTAACGGCCGTTCCGTTACCCGCCCGCGTGCGTTCGCCGCCATGCGGCCGGTGGCATTCCGACCATCCGTTTGAACGCGCGCGCGAACGCCGCTTCGGAGTCGTAGCCGACGTCGAGCGCAATGGTCGCGACCGTGCGATTGGATTCGCGCAGCAGCCGGGTGCCGAGTTGGATGCGCCAGTGGGCGAGATACTGCATCGGCGCGTGGCCGACGTAGGCCACGAAGCGCTCGTGCAGCGCCGAGCGCGACAGCCCGACCTCGTGCGCGAGCGCGTCGACACTCCAGGCGTGATCGGGCCGCTCGTGCATGAGCGTCAGCGCCCGGCCGACGAAGCGGTCACGCAGCCCCGCGAGCCAGCCGGTCGCGTCCTCGGGCAGGCCGTCCAGATAGCGGCGCGCCGCGTCGACGAACATCATCTCCGCCAGCCGCTCCAGCACCGCGTCGCCGCCGGGCCGCCGGCTGCTGGATTCCGTCACTGCCTGATCGATCACCCGCGCGACCCAGTCGCCGGCGCGTGCCGCCGGCAGGTGCAGCATTCGCGGCAGCGCCGTGACCAGCGGATTGAACGGCCGCAGATCGCAGCCGAGGAAGCCGCACACCGCCACCATGTCCGCTGCCTCGACCGGCAGCGGCGTGCCCGCCTCGACCACGCCGTGGTGATAGGCGATGGGCATCGGCTTGGGAACGTCACGCGTCGCGAAGACCCATTCCGGCGCCCGCCGCAGTGGCTCCGCCCCGTCCGGTGCGCTCGACAGTACGTGCCCGTCCCCCTGCGGAAACATCACGATGTCGCCTGCGGCGAGCCGCACCGGTGCCAGCCCGGCGACTGCTGCCCAGCCACTACCCTTGGCGATCATGTGGTACTCCATGACGTGCTCGCAGCCGGGCATGACCGCCGCGGCGATCTCCCGTGCCGGCGGTGCTTCCGCCGACCACGGGTCGCGGCAGCTCACGTAATAGAACACCGCGCCGCGTACACGCACGCTGCGCAGCAGATCGGACAGGGTGTCTCGGCTCATCGGCGTGGCCTTGGCGGAGAGCGGCGGCCCGGAATGCATCGGCTCGGGGCGGGTCCGCGACGGCAAATGCGGACGTACGATCAAGTCTGGGCGACGCCCGGTGAAGCGTCAATGGCGCCTGCGGAGAACAATGGAATCACCGGCTGACACCGGCCCCTTCGACCACTTTCGGGAGAACGACCATGAACATGGAACCCTTTGCCGACATCCGGACCGTGGCGGCAGCGACGACTCCGGCGGCCATCGACTTCGTAGCCCTCAAGCAGCGCCAGCAGGCCACCTGGGCCAGTGGCGACTTCGCCATCA
>Ga0265293_10008718_pt1 | contig 14897 bp, 12 predicted proteins | sample Munlanlewell138R_FD_192505 | JGI IMG/M metagenome (GOLD analysis project Ga0265293, IMG submission 192505) | Leachate microbial communities from a municipal landfill in Southern Ontario, Canada - Leachate well 138R | ecosystem: Engineered > Solid waste > Landfill > Unclassified | place: Canada...
GGTAATGCCAGGAGACAACGCCAAGTTTACAATAGAATTAATCACTCCAATAGCAATGGAAGAAGGACTAAGATTTGCTATAAGAGAAGGCGGGAGAACAGTAGGAGCAGGAGTTGTAACTAAAGTTCTTGAATAATAAATTGAAAAGACTAGGTCTTTTGGGCCTAGTTTTTTTATTGAATAGATAGATTTTTTATTGACATACATTTTAATTTATGGTAGTTTATATTAGTAACGTTGTGGATTATGGGGTAATGTGCCCAAACAACTGGTTAACATATATAAGCTATTTGTAGGAGGTGTCTTAATTGAGAGATAGAATCATATTGGCATGCACAGAATGCAAACAAAGAAATTACGTTTCAACAAAAAATAAGAAGAACAATACTGAAAGAATTGAATTACAGAAATATTGTAAATTCTGCAAAACTCATACTACCCATAGGGAAACGAAATAAGAAATATAACTAGGTAAGGAAGTGAGTGTTATGGCAGCACCGACTGGTACAAAAAAAGGCAGTATGTCCACTTATTTTAAAGGTGTAAAATCTGAAATGAAAAAAGTAATATGGCCAAACAAAAAAGAGCTAATTAACTATACAGGTGTAGTCATATTAATTAGCGGGTTAGTTGCTTTTATAGTTTGGATATTGGACCTATTAATCCACGGTGGATTAGGTTTTATTATATAGTTACAAAAGGGAGGGAGGGGCCTTTTGGTTCCCATATATATGCCGGAAAAGAGTAGAGAAGAAAGGGCTAAGAACGCAAAATGGTATGTAGTCCATACTTATTCAGGTCATGAGAACAAGGTAAAAGCCAACCTTGAGAAAATGGTGGAAAATAGAGGAATGATTGACGATATATTCGAGGTCGCTGTGCCGACTGAGGAATATATGGATACTAAGGGTGGGAAAAGAACAGTTAAAGAGAGAAAACTTTTCCCAGGATACGTTTTAGTAAAAATGATTATAAACGACGAATCATGGTATCTAGTGAGAAACACAAGAGGCGTTACTGGATTTGTTGGACCAGGGTCTAAGCCAGTTCCATTGTCAGATGTAGAGGTCAGGGCCTTAGGAGTTCAGGAAACCGTACTTCCTACCACAGATTTAAAAATCAAAGATGTAGTTAAGGTGATATCTGGGCCCTTTGAAAATTTCATGGGCACTGTAGATAGCTTAAATATTGAAAAGAGAAAAGTAAAAGTATATGTTTCCATGTTTGGAAGAGAGACATTAGTTGAATTAGATTTCGATCAAATAGATAAAATATAGCATATAAAAGCAAATTGCTTTTTATATACAATTAAGTGGGAGGGCTTATCCCGTCAAACCACAAAGCATATGAGGAGGTGGAAGTTCATGGCAAAAAAAGTAATGGCTTTAGTTAAATTACAAATACCAGCTGGTAAAGCTACTCCAGCACCACCAGTAGGGACCGCATTGGGGCCACATGGTGTAAATATTATGCAATTTACAAAAGAGTTCAACGCCAAGACTGCAGATCAAGCAGGTATGATAATACCAGTTGTGCTCACAGTATATCAAGATAGATCTTTTTCTTTCATTACTAAGACTCCTCCAGCCGCAGTATTGATTAAGAAGGCTGTAGGTCTTGAATTAGGTTCACCAGAACCAAATAAAACAAAAGTGGCTAAAATTTCTCAGGCGAAAATCAGAGAAATAGCTGAGCTGAAGATGCCCGATTTAAATGCTGCAAATATAGAATCAGCGATGACGATGGTGGCAGGAACAGCAAGGAGCATGGGTATCACAGTTGAAGAATAATAAAAGCAAAATACGGTGGGAGGATTTTCCGTTAAAACCACAGGGAGGTAAATAAATGCCAAAAAGAGGAAAGAATTATCAAGACAGTATAAATTTAATAGATAGAACGAATTTTTACGATGTCGGCGAAGCAATTGAATTGGTTCAAAAGACATCTAAAGCTAAATTTGATGAAACCATAGACTTGTCGGTGAGATTGGGAGTAGACCCAAGACATGCTGATCAACAAGTAAGAGGTGCAGTAGTGCTGCCTCACGGTACAGGTAAATCAAAGACAGTATTAGTCATAGCAAAGGGAGAAAAAGTTACAGAAGCCGAAGAAGCAGGAGCAGAATACGTCGGAGGCGAAGAATTGGTAGCTAAAATCCAGACTGAAGGATGGTTAGATTTTGACGTAGTAGTTGCAACTCCAGATATGATGGGTGTTGTAGGGAAAATAGGTAGAATACTAGGACCTAAAGGTCTTATGCCTAATCCAAAATCAGGAACAGTAACATTTGAAGTAGCCAAGGCAGTCAATGAAATCAAGGCTGGTAAGGTCGAGTATAGAGTAGATAAATCCAGTATAATCAACGTACCCATAGGAAAGATTTCCTTTGGAACGGAAAAGATTTCTGAAAACTTCCATACTATAATGGATGCAATCATAAAGGCAAAGCCAGCAGCAGCGAAAGGTAAATACTTAAGATCAGTGGTCATATCTAGCACCATGGGCCCTGGAATTAAAATAAATGGTCAAAAATTAATGGAATAAACCTTGACATACAAATGGTAAGCTGATATAATTTTGATGTCAATTTAATAGTCTGCCGTAGACAGTAGGTACCCTAGGGTTTAATCTCCTACCGAGGTGACATAAGTTCGATACTAAATTTGAAACTTAGGTCTCTCTGTGTCTGCGGAGGGACCTTTATTATTGGGAGGTGAACGCGGTGAATGAAAAAATCCTTCAAGCTAAAGTTAAAAATGTAGAAGAGATTAAAGAAAAGATAGAAAAGGCTCAAGCCATAGTATTAGTAGACTATCGGGGTCTTGATGTAGGACAATTAACTGAATTGAGGAGCAAATACCGAAGTGCAGGTGTTGAATATAAAGTATATAAAAACACTATGATGAGATTTGCTTTTAAAGATGCAGGTCTAGAGGAATTTAATGAGTTCTTAAAAGGACCATCTGCTGTAGCTTTTGGCTACGATGACCCAGTGCAGGCAGCTAAGATTACGACTGAATTTGCCAAGGAAAATGACAAACTTGAAATCAAAGCAGGCATTGTAGATGGGAAAATCATAGATGTGAAAGGTGTCAATGAATTAGGAGAACTTCCATCAAGAGAAGTACTTATAGCACAAGCCCTTGGCGGATTGAATGCTCCAATTCAAGGATTTGCAAACGTACTACAAGGTACAATTAGGGGATTGGCAATAGTATTAAATGCTATCCAAGAAAAACAACAAGAAGCATAAAAAAAGAAAATTAATATGGAGGGAATTATATAATGGCAAGTGAAAAAGTATTAAATTTAATTGAAGAGGTTAAGAACCTAACAGTATTAGAGTTATCAGAATTAGTAAAGGCTTTGGAAGAAGAATTTGGCGTATCAGCAGCAGCACCAGCAGCAGTTGCAGCAGCACCAGCAGCAGGGGCAGCAGCACCAGCAGCTGAAGAAAAAACAGAATTTGACGTAGTATTGACAGCAGCAGGCAGCGAAAAGATAAAAGTAATTAAAGTAGTTAGAGAATTAACTGGTCTAGGATTAAAAGAAGCTAAAGAATTAGTAGATAATGCACCAAAGGCAGTTAAAGAAGGAGCTTCCAAAGATGAAGCAGACCAAGTCAAAGCAAAATTAGAAGAAGTTGGAGCTCAAGTAGAAGTAAAATAGTTTTCAAACATAAAAAAGGCTTTCAAAAAAAGAGAGCCTTTTTTGTGCAAAAAAATATCCTTAAAGAAATTACTTTTTTCTTGACATAGGACATTCATTGTGATAGTATGTTTAAATGCACAATATCGCAAAAAATTACCTTATAGTATATTTTTTTACTTAATTGACAATATTATAATATATTTGTTTTGTAAGGTTTTACCAAAAGTATTATGCTTTTGGATATTTTAGTTTAATAAGGGGTGAAAGTTTCATGGTACATCCTGTAACCTACGGGAAGCGTGTTAGGATGAGCTACTCACGCATTGATGAAGTACTCGATTTGCCTGATTTAATCGAGGTGCAAAAATTCTCTTATGATTGGTTTGTAAATGAGGGACTTAGAGAAGTGTTTGAGGATATTTCTCCAATTCAAGATTATACTGGTAACTTAATCCTTGAATTTATCGACTATCATATTGGAGAGAACATAAAGTACAGCGAGCATGAGGCTAGAGAGAGGGATGCCAATTATTCTGCACCGCTAAAAGTAAAGGCAAGGTTAATTAACAAAGAGACTGGCGAGGTGAAGGAACAAGAAGTATTTATGGGTGATTTGCCTCTAATGACAGACAACGGTACTTTTATAATCAATGGTGCTGAAAGAGTAGTAGTCAGTCAGCTAGTTAGATCTCCTGGGGTATATTTTTCCAGTGAAATTGATAAAACGGGTAAAAGGCTATATTCCTCTACAGTAATACCGAATAGAGGAGCATGGCTCGAATATGAGTCCGATTCCAACGATATAGTTTATGTAAGGGTGGATAGGACTAGGAAGGTTCCAATAACTACATTATTGAGGGCTTTGAAAGTTCAAAGCAATGCAGAAATAATTGAAGTACTAGGAGAAACAGAACAGACCTTAAATACATTAGAAAAAGACAATACAAAGGACGTAGAAGAAGCTTTAATAGAGATTTATAAAAAACTTAGACCTGGAGAACCGCCAACGGTAGAGAGTGCCAATAATCTTATTAACAATTTATTCTTCGATCCTAGAAGATACGATTTGGCTAAGGTAGGCAGATACAAGTTTAACAAGAAACTAGCCTTATACAATAGGATAAGCGGTAGAAAAGCCGCAGATGACATTTACAATTTGGAGACAGGAGAATTAATGGTTTCCAAAGACGAAAAGATAACCAGGGATAAGGCAATTGACATTGAAAATAGCGGTATAAATATGGTTGATATAGTACTTGACGATGGAAAGAAAGTAAGGGTTGTAGGAAATAACTTTGTAAGCTCTAAGGCATTTGATTTACCATTTTCTTTAGAGGAGATGGGCCTTAAGGAGAAAGTATATTACCCCCTTATGAAGGAATTAATAGACAAGTACGAAGACGCAGAGGAATTAAAAGAGGCTGTAACCGAAAGGATAAAAGACCTTTCGCCTAAAAACATCATAGTAGATGATATAGTGGCGAGCATCAACTATGAATTCAACCTATTTAATGGAATCGGAATCACCGACGATATAGATCATTTAGGAAACAGAAGGTTAAGGTCAGTTGGGGAATTGCTGCAAAATCAATTTAGAATTGGTTTAGCCAGAATGGAGAGAGTAGTCAGGGAAAGAATGACTATCCAAGACATCGACGTGGCTACGCCACAAGATTTAATAAACATAAGGCCAGTAGTTGCATCTATAAAAGAGTTCTTTGGCAGTAGCCAATTATCACAGTTTATGGATCAAACAAACCCATTGGCAGAATTGACACATAAAAGAAGGATGTCTGCCCTAGGACCGGGCGGCTTAAGCAGAGATAGGGCAGGATTTGAAGTTCGAGACGTACACCACTCTCACTACGGGAGAATGTGTCCCATAGAGACTCCAGAAGGCCCAAATATTGGATTAATCACATCTTTAACGACTTATGCAAGAATTAACGAATACGGATTTATAGAATCTCCATATAGAAAGGTAGGCGAAGGAGTTGGCAAAGTAACAGGCCAAATAGAGTACCTGACCGCAGATGTGGAGGACGAATTTATCATAGCCCAATCCAATGAAAGATTAACTCCCGATGGAGAGTTTGAAAATAACAGGGTAGTAGCCAGAGGTAAGGGCGGAATAGTCGATATTTATCCCGTTGGAGAAGTCGATTATATGGACGTATCTCCTAAGCAAATAGTTTCCGTTGGGACGGCAATGATACCATTTTTGGAGAACGACGACGCCAATAGAGCCCTGATGGGTGCCAACATGCAAAGACAGGCAGTACCCCTGCTCAGTACAGAGGCGCCGATTATAGGTACTGGTATTGAGTATAAGGCCGCAAAGGACTCAGGGACTGTTGTCATTGCCAGAGACTCTGGAGTAGTAGAGAAAGCCAGTTCATCGGAAATAATTTTGAGAAAGGACGAAGATAATAAATTAGATAGATATAGATTGTTGAAATTCAGACGTTCTAACCAAGGTACGACCATAAATCAAAGGCCCATAGTAAAATTGGGTGAAAGAGTAGAAAAAGGGCAAGTAATCGCCGACGGACCGAGTACTAATTTAGGCGAAATAGCCCTAGGTAAAAACATTCTAATAGCCTTTATGACATGGGAAGGATATAACTACGAAGACGCAATACTTATAAATGAAAAACTGGTAATAGACGATGTACTGACATCAGTCCATATTGAAGAATACGAATCAGAGGCAAGAGACACGAAGCTGGGACCAGAAGAAATAACTAGAGATATTCCCAATGTAGGCGATGATATGCTGAAGGATTTAGACGAGAGGGGCATCATAAGAATCGGTGCTGAAGTCAAATCAGGAGATATACTAGTGGGTAAAGTAACGCCCAAAGGGGAAACTGAGCTAACAGCCGAAGAAAGGCTGCTTCGTGCAATATTTGGCGAAAAAGCAAGGGAAGTAAGGGATACATCCCTAAGGGTACCCCATGGAGAAGCGGGAATAATAGTAGACGTTAAAGTTTTCTCAAGGGAAAACGGGGATGAATTGCCACCAGGTGTAAACCAAATGATAAGGGCTTATATCGCCACCAAGAGAAAAATAAACGTAGGAGATAAAATGTGCGGGCGTCACGGTAACAAAGGCGTAGTATCTATGATTTTGCCGGAAGAGGATATGCCGTATCTACCAGATGGTACGCCGATACAAATAGTCTTAAATCCCTTGGGAGTACCTTCGCGTATGAATTTGGGTCAAGTTTTAGAAGTTCACTTAGGGTTGGCGGCTAAAAAGCTTGGATGGCATGTGGCTACTCCTGTATTTGACGGTGCCAACGAAGAGGATATAATAAGTGCTCTAAATGAAGCAGGTTACCCAGAAAGCGGAAAAATTTATTTAAGGGATGGCAGGACTGGGGACTACTTTAACAATCCAGTGACCGTAGGGTATATGTATATGTTAAAACTTCATCACTTAGTCGACGATAAAATTCACGCCAGGTCTACGGGACCATATTCCCTAGTTACTCAACAACCCCTAGGCGGAAAGGCCCAATTTGGAGGACAGAGATTTGGGGAAATGGAAGTTTGGGCTCTTGAAGCTTATGGTGCAGCTCATACATTGCAGGAAATCCTTACAGTTAAATCCGATGACATCGTCGGTAGGGTAAAGACCTACGAGGCTGTAGTTAAGGGAGAGAACATTCCGGAGCCGGGCATACCAGAGTCATTTAAGGTACTAATTAAGGAGCTGCAATCCTTAGCTTTAGATATTAAAATATTGACAGAAGAAAACCAAGAAATAGAAATTCAAGAATCAGTAGACGACGAATTATCGGATTTAGAATCCATTGGAGTCGAACTAAATGACGAAAAGTCATTTTCAGAAGACGACTACGACGAGGGACAAAATAGTTCCGTAGACTTGCCTACAGGATTTATACTAGAAGAGAATGACGCTGAAGACGAAGAAGAGGACGAAGATTTTGACGAGGATGCTTTTGAAGATAGTGATGACTACGATGATATATAATTCCTAGGGCCTTTGCCCTAGGGTGTTCATACAAAATTAATTTTAATATGAAAGGAGAGAATGCTCCTTGTTTGAATTTAATACATTTGACTCAATTAGAATTGGGCTAGCATCGCCAGAAAAAATCAGACAATGGTCAAAAGGAGAAGTAAAGAAACCCGAAACGATAAACTACAGGACTTTGAAACCGGAAAAAGAAGGGCTTTTTTGTGAGAAAATATTTGGCCCAACTAAAGACTGGGAATGTCATTGCGGTAAATATAAAAGGGTAAGATATAAAGGAGTAGTATGTGACAGATGCGGTGTAGAGGTAACCAAATCCAAAGTCCGTAGAGAAAGGCTTGGCCATATAGAACTGGCGGCACCTGTGTCCCATATATGGTATTTTAAAGGGATACCCAGTAGAATGGGGCTATTATTAGACATGTCTCCTAGATCCTTGGAAAAGGTATTGTATTTTGCCTCCTATATAGTTGTAGACAAAGGAGAAAGCAACTTATACGACAAGCAATTATTGACTGAAACAGAGTACAGGGAAGCCTATGACAAGTATCACAACAGATTTAGGGCTATGATGGGGGCAGAGGCCATCAAAATATTACTAGAAAAAATCGATTTGGAAAAAGAGTCTATAGAGCTAAGACAGCAATTAAAAGAGTCATCAGGTCAGAAAAAAATCAGAATAACTAGAAGATTGGAAGTCGTGGAGGCATTTAGGTCTTCGGGCAATAGACCTGAATGGATGATATTAGATGTCATTCCAGTTATCCCGCCAGATCTAAGACCCATGGTACAATTAGATGGCGGAAGATTTGCCACATCTGACTTAAACGACCTATATAGAAGAGTTATAAATAGAAATAATAGATTAAAAAGACTATTGGATTTAGGTGCACCAGACATCATAGTGAGAAATGAAAAGAGAATGCTGCAAGAAGCAGTAGATGCCCTTATAGACAATGGAAGAAGGGGCAGACCGGTTACAGGTCCAGGCAATAGACCATTAAAGTCCCTATCGGACATGTTAAAGGGCAAACAAGGTAGATTTAGGCAGAACTTATTGGGAAAAAGGGTTGACTACTCAGGCCGTTCTGTAATTGTAGTAGGACCTGAGCTTAAATTCTACCAATGCGGTATACCGAAGAAAATGGCATTGGAATTATTCAAACCTTTTGTCATGAAAAAATTGGTGGGAGAAGGCCATGCTCACAATATCAAATCTGCTAAGAGAATGGTAGAAAGAGTAAAGCCACAAGTATGGGATGTGCTAGATGAAGTAATAAAAGATCATCCAGTATTATTGAATAGGGCTCCCACATTGCATAGGCTTGGAATACAGGCTTTTGAGCCAGTTTTAGTAGAAGGTAAGGCCATAAAATTACATCCACTTGTATGTACTGCATACAATGCGGACTTTGATGGAGACCAGATGGCAGTTCACGTGCCCTTGTCCACAGAAGCCCAAGCAGAGGCGAGGCTGCTTATGTTATCTACAAACAATATTCTGGCACCAAAGGATGGCAAACCTATTACTACACCAACACAGGATATGGTTTTAGGAGCATATTATTTGTCCGTCGAGACTCCTGGCGAAACAGGAGAAGGCATGATATTTGGGGACTACGATGAGATGATTCTCGCCTATAGCAACGGTTCAGTAGGCCTTCATGCTAAAGTCAAAGTGAGGATAAAGCTTGACAAAGATGATAAGGGGCAATTAGTAGAGTCAACTGTAGGTAGATTTATATTAAACGAACACATACCTCAGGACTTAGGTTTTGTAGATAGGGAAACAGACAAATATAGTCTAGAAGTAGATACTTTAGTAAATAAAAAAATATTGGGAAATATAATAGAAAAATGTTTTAGAAAACATGGCAACGCCATAACGGCAGTAGTATTGGACCATATAAAAGAAACAGGGTTTAAATACTCCACAAAAGGTGCAATATCGATTTCCATGGGAGACATATTTATTCCAAAGGTAAAATACGAAATGCTGGGAAGAGCAGAGCAGGAAGTAGATAAATTTGAAAAGTCTTACCGCAGAGGCCTTATTTCAGACGAGGAGAGGTACGAAAGAGTCATAGAAATATGGAATAAAACCACAGATGAGCTGACAGATAGGTTGATGGACGACTTAGATCCCATGAACAACATCTATATCATGTCCTTGTCGGGAGCCAGAGGTAGCGTAAACCAAATTAGGCAGTTGGCGGGTATGAGGGGTCTTATGGCATCTGCATCGGGTAGAACCATAGAAATACCTATTAAATCAAACTTCAGGGAAGGGCTATCAGTACTTGAATTCTTTATATCCACCCACGGCTCTAGAAAAGGCTTGGCGGATACTGCCCTTAGGACAGCCGACTCTGGATATTTAACCAGAAGGCTTGTTGACGTCAGTCAAGACGTCATCGTAAGAGAAGTGGACTGCGGAACAGATGAATATTTACAAGTTAAGGCATTTAAAGACGGCAGAGAAGTAATAGAAGACTTAAAAGATAGAATAGAAGGAAGATATTCATTTGAAGATATAGTAGATTCTGGAACTGGTGAAATTATAGTAAAGCAAAATGAAATGATATCAGAAATACAAGCAGAGAAAATAGAAAATGCAGGTATTACAGAAGTAAAGGTCAGATCTGTACTAGGTTGCAAGACAAAGCACGGAGTTTGTGCCCATTGCTATGGAAGGAACTTGGCTACAGGGGACGAAGTAAATATAGGGGAAGCTGTAGGCATCATAGCAGCTCAATCCATTGGAGAACCGGGTACACAGCTGACAATGCGTACTTTCCACACTGGAGGAGTAGCAGCAGCCACAGATATTACACAAGGTCTTCCTAGGGTAGAGGAACTATTTGAAGCTAGAAAGCCAAAGGGCCTAGCTGTAATCGCTGAGAATTCAGGAGTAGTAAGCATAGATGAAAGCAAAAGGCGAAAAGAAATAGTAATCACATCTTCCAATGGAAATTCAGCATCATACAATATCGTTTACGGCGCTAGATTAAAAGTAAAACCTGGAGATATGGTAGAGGCGGGAGACGAATTGACAGATGGTTCAGTAAATCCGCACGATATCTTAAAGATTAAAGGAGTACAAGGTGTTCAAAATTACCTTGTAAAGGAAGTACAAAGGGTTTACAGGCTCCAAGGTGTAGATATAAACGATAAACATATAGAAATAATCGTCAGACAAATGCTATCTAAGGTAAAGGTGGAAGAATCTGGAGATACAGATTTATTGCCAGGCACCTTAATATCTGCCTTCGAATTCGAAGAGAAGAATAGAAAAGCTGCGGAAGAAGGAGTAGAATTAGCCGTTGGAAGAAAGACTTTGCTAGGTATTACAAAAGCGTCTTTGGCTACAGATTCATTCTTATCGGCAGCGTCATTCCAGGAGACTACAAGGGTCCTAACACAGGCAGCCATCGAAGGGAAGGAAGATTTCCTACTAGGTCTAAAAGAAAATGTCATCATAGGAAAACTAATTCCAGCAGGTACAGGCATGAGAAGATATAAAAATGTGGAATTAGTATCAGAAGATAATATGGAGGTCCTAGAAGAATTAGATGTTGACAGTGAAACTGACTGATGATAAAATATACAAGTGTGCAAAATTCTAATTAACTCTGGATGACATAAAGATTATGTGGGTTGTTGCCCACATAATCTTTAAAGTGTTAAAAGGAGGAGATAATATGCTATTAAAATTAAAGACAGATAACAAGGTTGTAGGCGTCAAACAAGTTAAAAGGGCATTAAATGCCCAGAATGTTGAGGCCGTATTTATAGCAGAAGATGCAGAACGCAAAGTCACAGATGAAATCGCAAGACTTTGCAGCGAAAGGCATATCCAATTGATTTATGTAGAAACTATGAAAGAACTTGGGAATGCCTGTAAGATTGACGTAAATGCAGCAACTGCTGCTTTATTAAAATAAAAAACAGAAGGAGGTGCCTTGATGCCAACCATTAACCAACTAATTAAACAAGGTAGAAAGAAGGTTGTTTACAAATCTAAATCTCCAGCTTTAGGAGTTAATCTAAACACTTTAAAGAAGAGAGAGACCACTGTAAATTCTCCACAAAAAAGAGGTGTATGTGTTTCAGTCAGGACAGTTACGCCGAAGAAACCTAACTCAGCCCTTAGAAAAGTTGCAAGAGTAAGGCTTACAAATGGAGAGGAAGTTGCAGCATATATCCCTGGAATTGGACATAATTTACAGGAGCATAGTGTTGTATTGATTAGAGGTGGGAGAGTAAAAGACCTTCCAGGTGTTAGATACCATATAGTTAGGGGTACTTTAGATGCTTCTGGAGTAGATAAGAGAATGCAAAGTAGATCTAAGTATGGTGCCAAGAAACCAAAAGCAAAGAAATAGTAGTGCTTAAAATGCAGGACTAATAATCCATTCATATAGATTGCATTTTGGCGCAATCGGCATATATATGCCGAGTACCAATGAATCGACTCTATATAGTTAAGGAGGGAAGAAAGTGCCAAGAAAAGGACATATACCAAAAAGAGAAGTGATGCCAGATCCAATATACAACGATATAGTAGTTACAAAACTAGTCAATGGAATAATGTTGGATGGCAAAAAAGGAATATCACAAAATATCGTTTATGGAGCTTTTGACTACATCAAAGAGAAAACCAATGAGGATCCCTTAGAAGTTTTCTATAAAGCCATGAACAATATTATGCCTGTGCTTGAAGTCAAGGCTAGGCGTATTGGTGGTGCCACATATCAAGTTCCAATTGAAGTGAGGAATGAAAGAAGAGAAACCCTTGGTCTTAGATGGTTAGTAAACTATTCAAGACAAAGAGGCGAAAAGACAATGGTTGAAAGATTAGCAAAAGAAATATTAGATGCTTCAAATGGTATGGGCTCAAGTGTTAAGAAGAGAGAAGATACTCATAAGATGGCAGAAGCTAATAAAGCTTTCGCACACTACAGATGGTAGTATATCGTTTTTAATGTGTGGAGGGGGACTAAGAATCAAGAAGAAGGAGGAAAAATTGTGCCAAGGCAAATTACATTGGAAAAAACAAGAAATATCGGCATAATGGCTCATATTGATGCAGGAAAGACAACCACCACAGAGAGAATTTTGTTTTACACTGGTAAGATACACAAAGTAGGAGAAACCCATGAGGGTGCCGCCCAAATGGATTGGATGGAGCAAGAACAGGAAAGAGGAATTACAATCACCTCTGCAGCCACCACTTGTATGTGGAATGACCACAGGATTAACGTTATTGACACGCCAGGACATGTGGATTTTACAGTAGAAGTAGAAAGATCCCTTAGAATCCTAGATGGTGCAGTAGCCTTATTCTGTGCAAAAGGTGGAGTAGAGCCTCAATCCGAGACTGTCTGGAGACAGGCAGATAAATATCATGTGCCTAGATTAGCATTTATCAACAAAATGGACATAGTGGGGGCAGACTTTTTCAGGACAGTCGATATGATAAAAGACAGATTAAATGCCAACCCAGTTCCCATACAATTACCCATAGGAAAAGAAGACTATTTCCAAGGTGTAATTGACCTAATTAAGATGAATGCTAGAATATATAAAGATGATTTAGGTGAAAAAATCGAAATAACTGAAATACCAGCAGACATGCTAGAATTAGCAGAAGAATACAGGGAAAAATTACTGGAAAATATTGCTGAACACGACGAAGAACTAATGATGAAATATTTAGAAGGTGAAGAAATATCAGAAGAAGAACTTGTAAAAGGTATCAGATTGGCGACGAATAACGTAGCTATTACACCAGTACTGTGTGGTTCTTCCTATAGAAATAGAGGAGTACAACCTCTACTAGACGCAATAGTAGACTACTTACCTTCTCCCCTTGACATACCGCCTGTAAATGGCATAGGACTAGAATCAGAACAAGAGGAAGAAAGATTGTCCTCAGATAAGGAACCTTTTTCAGCATTAGCATTTAAAATAGTTACAGATCCTTTTGTAGGAAAGCTTGCATATTTTAGGGTTTATTCGGGAAGTCTTAAATCAGGAAGTTATGTACTAAATACATCTAAAGGCAAAAAAGAAAGAATAGGGAGAATACTCCTTATGCATGCAAACAAAAGAGAAGAAGTAGACGAAGTATTTGCAGGTGACATTGCAGCGGCAGTAGGATTAAAGGATACTTCCACAGGGGATACCCTAAGTGATGGAAATGATCCAATAGTACTGGAAACCATGGATTTTCCAGAACCAGTAATCCACGTAGCCATAGAACCTAAGACAAAGGCATCCCAAGACAAGATGTCTGTTGCCTTAGCAAAGCTAGCAGAAGAAGACCCAACATTTAAAACTTATACCGATGAGGAAACAGGACAGACAATCATAGCTGGAATGGGTGAACTTCACTTGGAAATCATCGTCGACAGATTATTAAGGGAATTTAAAGTTGAAGCAAATGTAGGTAGCCCGCAGGTGGCATATAAAGAATCTATCCAAAACTCTGCGGAAGCAGAGGGCAAATATGTAAGGCAATCCGGAGGCCGCGGACAATATGGCCACGTAAAATTAAAAGTAGAACCGCAGGAGCCAGGAGTTGGCTATGAATTCGTAAATGCTATTGTCGGCGGAGTAGTTCCCAGGGAATATGTCTCTGCTGTAGACAATGGAATTCAAGATGCCCTAGAATCAGGCGTACTTGCAGGTTATCCAGTGTTAGATATAAAAGTTACTCTTTATGATGGTTCATATCACGAAGTTGACTCTTCAGAAATGGCATTTAAAATAGCTGGCTCCATGGGAGTGAGAGAGGCTATTTCAAAGGCAAAGCCCGTATTACTAGAACCTACCATGAAAGTGGAGGTCATAGTCCCAGAAGAATATATGGGAGATGTAATAGGCGACATAAACTCAAGAAGAGGAAAAATTGAAGGTATGGAGCTTAGAAGCGGAGCTCAAGTTATAAGAGGATATGTACCTCTTTCTGAAATGTTTGGCTACGCTACAGACTTGCGTTCTAATACCCAAGGTAGAGGGGTATATTCCATGCAATTCGACCACTATGAACCAGTGCCAAATAGTATTGCAGAGAAGATAATAGGTAAAGATAATTAATAATTAAGTGAGAATTAAGGAGGAAAATCAAATGGCAAAAGCAAAATTTGAAAGAACCAAACCCCACGTAAACATAGGAACCATAGGCCACGTAGACCATGGTAAAACCACATTAACGGCGGCAATCACAATGGTGCTAAAC